>OKVB01000005.1_pt1 | contig 289234 bp, 282 predicted proteins | sample 1606651 | NCBI WGS metagenome assembly OKVB01 (sample SAMEA3882518, study PRJEB24775) | human gut metagenome | biome: human-associated habitat; feature: intestine environment; material: feces | place: Netherlands | collected 2009/2010 | reverse complement strand
GTAGTGAATTCTTATTAAACTGGTTCATAATGGCAATTCTTGTCTTTAAAAAGGCTCGATCAAGCTGCTAGATGATGTTGAAACGATCAATAATGATTTGGGCATTTAGAAAAAGTCTTCGAACTTAGTGGCATATAAAGCTCCTGACATATCCATCGTGATAAACCTTACCTTTTGGCGTACTTTCAATGGATACTTCAAAAAGAAGTTTCGACTAGTGGTTTGGCGGCGATTATCGAGGATGGGTATGAGTTTGTTGTTCTCATAGTTTTGAGCCACAAAAGCGAATTCACCTTTCTTGAAACTAAACTCATCCCAGGACATAACAGCTGGTAGTTTGTCATAATGTTCCTTGAAATTAAACTGGTCAAGTTTGCGATAGACAGTGGACGTCGATACATGAAGTCTTCTGGCAATATCCGTAAGTGATATCTTCTCAGTGAGGAGTTGTGAGACCTTTTGTCGGACTAGATTTGAAATTTGGTGGTTTTTCTCAACGATATATGTCTCAGACCCCGTGACTTGCCTACAACTTTCACACTGGAAGCGACGCTTTTTAAGACGTAGTAGTATTGGTATTCCAGTTTTGCTTGAACCTCGATATGAGTATCCGTTTCAAAAACAAGAGAAATAATGATGTTAGGGTCTTTAATTCCGATCAATTCTGTGGTATTCTTAATAAGTCTCATAAGTTCTTCCTAATGATGGTTTTGTCGCTCTTCATTATAGTTCTTATGGGACTTTTTGTGTATACTTAAAAAGCTCTATAATCTCTACAGTGGTTTTATCCACTACAGAAATTATAGAGCCGTTCTTTTTTTGTTGAATTGAATACTATTCAATTGTAAAATGTAAAATATTAACATTCTTTTTTATTTTTTAATTATACAGTGAAATATCCCAAAAACTAGTAAATCATGGTAAAATAAATGAATGGGATTGAAATTTGAACCAAAAAAATTTAAGTTTGGTATGCGTACACTAAAGACCGGAATAGCCGTTTTTCTTGTTTTAGGATTGTTCTCTGCTTTCGGCTGGGATGGGCTTCAGATTGGTTGTTTAACTGCTGTTTTTAGTTTGCGTGAGAACTTTGACCGTAGTGTTCAATTTGGAAAATCACGTATTTTTGCAAATACAGTTGGGGGGCTTTTATCGCTTTTATTCTATTTTGTGAATATGTGGTTTGACAATTCAGTTTGGGTGACCTTGCTATTGGTCCCTATTTTAACAATGTTAACTATTGTCATTAATGTATCCTTTAATAATGCTTCCGGAGTTATTGGAGGAGTGGCTGCGCTTCTGATTATCACTTTGTCTATCCCACCTGATAATACTTTCACCTATGTGATAGCAAGAGTATTTGAAACGTTTTGCGGAGTCTTTATTGCAATCCTTGTTAATTATGATTATGATTGGTTACTTAAACATCTAAAATAAGAATAAAAGAGTTCTCTTGAGCTCTTTTTTATGTTTTTTAAAATAAAATCCTTGAATATAAGGTAATAAGCAATACAATGTTCGGGTTTTTCTTATTGTGTAAGAAAAAGTGACATTATCTGTTGACATGTAGTAACATTCAGAATATAATTGTTAGGAAAGGAGAATTATCATGGCAAGAGAAAAAGAACTAAGACGTTCTTTGGCTGTTTTTCCGATTGGCACAGTTATGAAGTTAACGGATTTAACTGCTCGTCAAATTCGTTACTATGAAGATCAGGGGTTGATTCAACCTGAACGTACAGCTGGGAATCGTCGTATGTACTCATTAAATGATATGGATCGTTTATTGGAAATCAAAGATTTTTTGAATGACGGTTACAATATTGCAGCAATTAAGCATGAGTATGAGAAACGTAAAATTCGTGTACAACAAAAACAAGTAGCTTTAACTGATGCGGATGTTCGACGTATCTTGCATGATGAACTCCTTCAGCAAGGTCGTTTTACGACTCCATCGCAACAATTTGGTAACTTGCGTATTTAATTACGCTTTGAACTTTTATTTTTGGTTTTTATAAAGGAGACCCCTATTATGGCAATCACAGCAGCTGATATTCGTCGCGAAGTCAAAGAGAAGAATGTTACTTTTTTGCGTTTAATGTTCTCTGATATCCTTGGTATTATGAAGAATGTTGAAATTCCTGCGACAGATGAACAGTTGGATAAGGTACTTTCAAATAAAGTTATGTTTGATGGTTCATCAATTGAAGGTTTTGTTCGTATCAATGAATCTGATATGTATCTTTACCCAGATCTTGATACTTGGACAGTCTTCCCTTGGGGCGATGAAAATGGGTCAGTCGCTGGTCTTATTTGTGATATCTATACTTCGGCAGGTGAACCATTTGCAGGAGACCCACGTGGTAACTTGAAAAAAGCATTGCGTCATATGGAAGAAGTTGGTTATAAATCATTTAATCTTGGACCAGAGCCAGAATTTTTCCTTTTAAAATTAGATGAACAAGGTAATCCTACGCTTGAAGTTAACGATAAAGGTGGTTATTTTGACCTTGCACCAACTGACCTTGCCGACAATACACGTCGTGAAATTGTTAATGTGTTGACAGAAATGGGATTTGAAGTTGAAGCATCTCACCATGAGGTTGGGGTTGGACAACACGAAATCGATTTTAAATATACTGAAGTTTTAAAAGCTTGTGATAATATCCAAATTTTCAAATTGGTTGTTAAGACAATCGCTCGTAAACACGGTCTATACGCTACATTTATGGCGAAACCTAAATATGGTATTGCCGGTAGTGGTATGCACTGTAACATGTCTCTTTTCACTGAAGAAGGAAATGCTTTCTTTGATCCAGAGGATCCACATGGTATGCAATTGTCTCAAGACGCATACTACTTCCTTGGTGGTTTGATGAAACATGCATATAACTATACTGCAATTATTAACCCAACAGTGAACTCTTACAAACGTTTGGTTCCTGGTTATGAAGCTCCTGTATATATTGCATGGGCGGGTAGCAACCGTTCACCATTAATCCGCGTTCCTGCTTCTCGTGGTATGGGTACACGCTTGGAATTGCGTTCAGTTGACCCAATGGCAAACCCATATTTGGCAATGGCCGTTCTTTTGGAAGCCGGACTTGATGGTATCATTAATAAGATTGAAGCTCCAGCTCCAATTGAAACAAACATCTACTCAATGTCTCCAGAAGAACGTAAAGAGGCTGGTATCATTGATTTGCCCTCAACACTACGTAATGCTCTTAAAGCATTGGAAACGGATGAAGTGGTTCGTCAAGCATTGGGTAATCATATCTATACAAACTTCCTTGATGCGAAACGTTTGGAGTGGGCAAGCTATGCTACTTTCGTTTCACAATGGGAAATTGATAACTACTTAGATCTGTATTAATAAAATAATTTGAAGATCAGGGTTACCTGGTTTTCTTTTTTTTCTCTCTTAATTACATTAAAATATTAAGATGTTAAACTAATTTCATATCAATCTTAATCAGGAGGGAATATAAAAACAACAAAAATACTGCCTTAGCAATAGTCCCAAGTACATTATTGCTTGGTCTTACAGTCGCTCAAATAACTGATGCTGATTATTATACTGTTCAAAATGGGAGACTTATTCTTCTCAATTGCTAGCCAATATAGCGTAGCTACATATCAATTAGCTGCTGAAAATGGCATGACTATCTGGTCAAGACTCGTTCTTGGTGGAACTTCGGATGTTTCAGGAACTGCCACAGCAGATGAAGATATATCTGAAATTTTTTATTCAGAGGTAACAGTTACTGATACAGATATAGATTCCATGTGGAATTGTTATCTAGTTGGTCAATGTACATGGGGTGTTAAAGAAATTACTCTATGGGGAAGTAACTGGTGGTGTAATGGTGGCGATTGGGCAGGAAGCGCTGCTAGCCAAGGCTATGCTGTTGGTTCGATATCTGCTGCTCGTTCGATTGTATGTTGGACTGATGATGGTGGATATTAGATACGTTGGTTTTGTTACACAAGTTGGTTAGATTCAAATCTTGGAGTCGAACTATAACAATTTGCAACACATTGATAACTATCGTGGTTAGTTTAATCCATAAAATTCAACAACACCAGAGGTGGTATCTTACATTTATTCAGGTGCATAAAAGGAGAAGCAGCGTTTATAGAACTTTTTACTTACTGAAGATTTGTAGCATACTAAAAAATGGTAGCTGTCAGGCTACCATTTTTTAGTTATCAGGTGTGAGAATCATGGGAATGATAATTGGCTCACGTTCTGTTTTTTCGTATAGGAATGGTCGTAATGCATTGACGATAGCTCCGTTAACGGATTGAATGCTGGCGTCTTTATTTTTAAGAGCAATACGAATAGCGTTGAATAGAATGCGTTGGCTATCACGAATAAGATCACCAGATTCACGCATATAGATAAATCCACGACTGAGAATATCTGGACCAGCTAGAATCATCTTAGAATTGAAGTCAACAGTTGCGACAGCAAGGACGACACCATCTCCAGAGAGATCACGACGGTCACGAAGAACGGCCGCCCCAATATCACCGATACCATTACCATCGACATAGATGTCTTGAGCATTGAAATGACCTGCACGACGAGCAGAATCTTTTGTTAGGGCTAAGACATCACCATTTTCCATGATAAAGATATTCTCTTTCGGAACACCACAATCAACAGCGAGATCTGCGTGGACCTTTTGCATGCGGTATTCACCATGAACAGGCATGAAGAATTTTGGTTTTATCAAGCGAAGCATTAGTTTTTGCTCTTGTTGACCACCGTGACCAGAGGTATGGATATTGTTGATTTTACCGTGAATAACATCTACACCCGCTTCTTGAATGGTATTAATCAAACGGTTAACGCTGGTTGTATTTCCTGGGATAGGGCTAGATGAGAAGATAACGGTGTCACCAGGTTGTAGTGTTACTTGTCGGTGCATACCATTGGCAATACGTGCAAGGGCCGCCATAGGCTCCCCTTGAGAACCGGTACACAAGATAAGAATCTCACTGGCATGATAGTTTTTCATTTCACTAGGATCAATAATAGTTCCTTTTGGAACTTTGATATAGCCTAGTTCAACACCATTAACAATGGCTTTCTCCATAGAACGTCCAAAGACAACAATCTTACGACCGGTTTTTACAGCAGCCTCAGCAGCTTGTTGAAGACGGAAAATATTAGAGGCAAATGAGGCGAAGATAATACGTCCGTGAATGCCTTCAATTATTTTCATGATGGATTGTCCAACGACCTTCTCGGAATTAGTGAAAGTTGGGACTTCAGCATTGGTTGAGTCTGAGAGGAGGCAAAGAACGCCTTCTTCACCGAGTGCAGCCATACGATGAAGGTCTGCTGGCTCACCTACTGGAGTGAGGTCGAACTTAAAGTCACCGGTACAAACAATTTTACCTTGTGGTGTATGGATGACAATTCCGAGAGGTTCTGGAATTGAGTGAGTTGTGCGGAAGAAGGTTACGCTCATATTTTTGAAAGTAAGCTCTGTATCAGCGTTAATTTCATAGAGTTGTGCATCACGTAGTAGTCCGTGTTCTTCCAATTTTCCTTTGATAAGAGCAAGAGCAAGTGGTCCTGCATAGATTGGGATATTTGCCTGTTTAAGAAGGAAGGGGATACCACCAATATGGTCTTCGTGACCGTGAGTAACGACAAGAGCCTTAACACGGTCAACGTTTTCAACGATGTAAGAATAGTCCGGGATGACATAATCGATACCGAGAAGATCATCTTCAGGGAATTTAATACCCGCATCGACGATGATGATTTCATCCTGGTATTCAATACCATAGGTATTTTTACCGATTTCTCCCAAACCACCAATCGCATAAACCCCAACTTCTTCAGGTTTTAGATTGATTTTTGATGCCATGGTCTTAGAACTCCGTTACTTCAAAAACGCCTGTTTCTTTTTCGTATTCAAGGGCTTTTTCTGAGAGGAGCTCAATGAATTCGATGTTGTAGGCAGTGTTTTTTTCGATGATTTGACGAGCTTGGATACGTCCCTCAAGTTCAGTTTCTGCATCGATATCTAGATAGAGTGATTTTGTCTGTTCACGGCGTGGGCTACGCTCTTTAGTTTCTTGGTAAAAAACTTTATAAATCATGATTTTCCTTTCTTTCCAAAAGGCTCTACCATTCTATAAAAAAACCGGTCAAGTCAATCTTTTCTCTGATTTACTTGACGTTTTGATATTCACTTTTATGAGTAATAGGTAGTAAGCCTTGATTCGTATAACAATTACTATTATTGTACCATAAGATAAGGGGTAGATAAAGAAAATGGCGGAAAAAGTTGGGAAATGTTCATTTTTGGGAAACAACTACTTGTGTTATAATAGAGAAGTATAAAAAAAACAAGGAAAAAAGATGAAAATATTAGCATTTGATACTTCCAGCACTGCTTTATCAGTAGCCTTGTTGGAAGATGAGAATTTAGTGGCAGAGGCAACAGTGACAGTGAAAAAGAATCATAGTATTAGTCTAATGCCCACTATTGATTTTTTGGTTGCTCAGGTGAGCTGGCAACCAGCTGATTTAGACCGTGTTGTTGTTGCTCAAGGACCCGGTTCCTACACAGGGCTTCGTGTGGCTGTCGCAACAGCTAAGACTTTAGCATATGCCCTTAACATTGATTTAGTGGGAGTTTCAAGTTTGCAGGCCTTGATGGATCACTCAGCTGATGGTGTTGTAATTCCTATCATGGATGCCCGTCGTAATAATGTTTACGTTGGATTTTATGAAAATGGCCAAGCTATCGTCCCGGATCGTCATGCTGCCTTTACAGATGTTCTTGAGCAAGCTAAAACTTTTGAAAAGGTAACTTTTGTAGGTGAAGTGGCTAATTTTGTGGATCAGATTAAGGAAAGCCTTCCAGAGGCAACTATCTTGCCAAGTCTTCCGTCAGCCCTGTTAATTGGTCGTTTAGGCTTATCCTTGCCTCCTGTTAATGTGGATGCCTTTGTCCCTCATTACTTGAAGCGAGTTGAGGCAGAGGAAAACTGGCTTAAGACACATGAGGAGACTAATCGTGACAACTACATCAAGCGCGTCTAGATTGAGTAGTCAGGAACAGGCTCAGCTCATTTACCAGATTTTGTCGGATGTTTATGACAAATCTCCATGGACACTTGAGCAGGTGGTAGCAGACTTGACTTTGGACACTACTGAATATTTCTATGTTTATAATCAAGAAGAAGTTGTTGGTTTTTTAGCTCTTCAAAATTTAGTTGGTGAGATTGAAGTTACCAATATTGCGGTTCTAAAAGCTTATCAGGGACGTGGGTATGCCAGTCAGTTGATGAAGTATTTAGAGGAGCGTAGTGAACCCATCTTTCTTGAAGTTAGAGCGTCAAATCAAGTCGCTCAGGCGCTATACAGAAAATTTGGATTTGAAAGTCTAGGAATTCGGAAAAATTATTATCATGAGCCTCAGGAGGATGCAGTTATCATGAGGCGAGAGGAAATCTAATGGCAGATAGATATATTTTGGCGGTGGAGAGCTCGTGTGACGAGACTTCAGTTGCTGTTTTAAAAAATGAGAAAGAGCTTTTAAGTAATATTATTGCTAGTCAGGTAGAAAGCCATAAACGATTTGGTGGCGTTGTTCCTGAGGTGGCTAGCCGTCACCATGTGGAAGTAGTGACTCTTTGTATTAAGGATGCTCTATCTGAGGCGGGAATTGTTGCTGAACAATTGGATGCTGTAGCTGTAACCTATGGTCCAGGATTGGTTGGAGCCCTCTTGGTTGGGATGGCAGCAGCTAAGGCCTTTGCATGGGCGCACGGTTTGCCTTTGATTCCGGTCAATCATATGGCAGGACATCTGATGGCGGCGCGTGAGGTTCAAGAGTTGGAGTACCCCCTCCTAGCGCTTTTGGTATCTGGAGGCCACACAGAGTTGGTTTATGTGTCAGAACCAGGGAATTACAAGATTGTTGGTGAGACACGTGACGATGCGGTTGGTGAAGCCTACGATAAGGTGGGACGTGTGATGGGCTTGACCTACCCAGCAGGACGAGAGATTGATGAATTGGCTCATAAGGGGAAAGATGTTTATGATTTCCCACGTGCCATGATTAAGGAAGACCACTTGGAGTTTTCATTTTCAGGCTTGAAGTCAGCCTTCATCAATTTGCACCATAATGCTGAGCAGAAAGGGGAAGTTTTAGTCACAGAAGACCTTTGTGCTTCCTTCCAAGCTGCTGTTTTAGATATTCTCCTAGCTAAGACCAAGAAAGCCTTAGAGCGTTACCCTGTCAAGACACTTGTTGTTGCTGGGGGCGTCGCAGCTAATCAGGGCTTACGTGAACGCCTAGCTGAAGAAATCACAGATGTAGATGTGGTTATTCCGCCTTTGCGTCTTTGTGGTGATAATGCTGGTATGATTGCTTTAGCAGCAGCTATTGAATGTGATAAAAAACATTTTGCTGACTTGGATTTAAATGCTAAACCAAGTCTAGCCTTTGCAGGATTTGAAGAATAAGAAGAACCTCTTACTCGTCTGGTAAGAGGTTCATTTAGAAAGGAATTGAGTGTGTCTGACTTTCGTTCGGGTATGAAAGCCGCAGTACCGACAGCTCTAGGATATGTGGCTATTGGTCTAGCATTTGGTGTCGTAGCGGCAGCTTCTGGTCTATCGGCTCTTGAGGTTGCTCTCATGTGTGCATTGGTCTATGGTGGCTCGGCTCAGTTTGCTATGTGTGCTTTAGTCGTTGCAGGAGCTAGCCTTGGTGAGTTAACCTTGACTGTTTTCTTAGTTAATTTGCGTAACATGTTGATGAGTTTACATGCAACAACGATTTTTACCAAAATAAGTCTCTGGAATCAGCTGGGAATTGGTGGTTTGATTACGGATGAAAGTTATGGTGTCTTATTAGGAGAATATGTACATCATAAAGATATTCCCTCTAACTGGATGCATGGTAATAATATTTTCAGTTATTTGGTTTGGATTGTGTCGTCAGTTGTTGGTTGTTTAATTGGCTCAATGATTCCAAATCCTGAGCTTTTTGGTTTGGATTTTGCCTTGATTGCCATGTTTATTGGTTTGTTAAGTAGTCAGTTTGATGCCTTGCTATGTGAAGGAGTGCGTAAGCTGTTTCTGATTCTGTTATCTATTGCTGTGGCATATCTGAGCTTTAGCATCATTTTATCAGAATCTTTGGCTGTTCTAGTGGCTACTTTGATTGGATGTAGTGTGGGGGTAGTAATGTGTGATGGCCGTCAATAGCTTCATTCTTATCGCTATTTTACTAGGGTTTGTGGTCAGCTGGGTTCCTCGTGTCCTCCCTTTTATCTTAGTGAAATATAAGGGATTACCAGATATTGTTGTTCAATTTTTGCACTACCTACCAGTTTCTATTCTCTTTGCACTGATTCTCTCAAGCCTTATGATTGAGAAAATCGGTCACTTGCCACAGCTTAAGTGGATGGAAATCCTGGCTTCGGTGCCAACGGTAATTGTAGCATTTAAGAGTAAAAATCTGCTCTATGCAGTAACAGTCGGTATAGTGTCTATGGCCCTGATTCGTTTAGTATTTTAGTAAATGAAAAGACTTGAAAAGTGGCTCATTCAGAGCGACTCCAAGTCTTTTTTCCTAGTTGTTGTTAAAAAAGGCTGCAATATCGTCTTCGCTGAGACCTATCATTGGGTCGATAGTTGCCCAATTTTCTTCAGTTAAACGATAGTTTTCTTCTGTTTGCACAGGTTTGTTAACAGACTTATCCACAGGATGTGAATAAGTGTTAATAAGAGTTTGGGATGGATTGATATTTTCCGAGAAGTCTTTGTTTTCAAGGGTTTCTGAGGGTCTATTGTTTTCCGTTTTTGTTTGATTGAAGGCGTCTGTTCCCTCGTTTTTAACATTCTTTTCGACAGACTTATCAACAGCTTGTGTATAAGTTTGTTCAAAACGTTGGATGAGGTAGGTATTACGTTTGGCCCCCTCGTTGTGAACGGCATAATCGAAGGCTGCGATTTCCCCCAACATGACCAGTTTACTCTTGGCGCGTGTGATAGCGGTGTAGATGAGGTTACGTTGAAGCATACGCCCACTTTGGCGTGTGATGGGAAGGATAACGACTGGGAATTCACTCCCTTGGGATTTGTGTATAGACATGGCATAGGCCAGAGTAATCTTATTCCATTCGTTACGAGGATAGATAACCTCATTGCCATCGAAGGACATGTAAATTTCATCTTGCTTACTTTCAGTATATTTACCAGGTATGAGATCAGTAATGATTCCGATATCGCCATTGAAGACATTGAGTTCTGTATCGTTGACCAGGTGGAGAATCTTGTCATTCTTACGGAAGAAAATATCATTAAAGGCAAATTGATTGGCTTTTTCTTTGGGATTAAGTAGATCCTGCATAATGGTATTGAGATTGTTGATACCAGCCTGTCCCCGGTACATGGGGGCCAGAATCTGTACATCCTGAGCAGCGATCCCACTTTTAATAGCAGCAGAGACAATTTTAGGGACCATCTGTGGAATATGGTTAGCATTAGCCTCAAAGTATGATCGGTCAGCTTTTTTCTCTGTGAAATCAGTGGGTAGTTGGCCTTGGCGTATCTGGCTAGCTAAGGTAACAATAGTGGAATCCTCAGATTGTCTGAAAATTTTGGTTAGGGAAACCTTAGGCAAGTCATCAATCTGCAAAAGGTCAGCTAAGACTTGGCCAGGGCCTACAGAAGGTAGCTGATCTTGGTCACCTACAATGATTACTTGAGTAGTATCGGAAATGCTTTCGAAGAGTTGATTGGCCAACCAAGTATCAACCATAGAGAACTCATCGATGATAATCAAATCGCAATCAAGATAGTCATCTAAGGTCTTGAAATCGTCCTCGCCATTAAGCCCCAAATGTCTATGGATAGTGGCACTAGGAAGCTTGGTCAGTTCGTTCATCCGACGAGCAGCCCGTCCCGTTGGCGCTGCTAAAATAATGGGTAAATCAGACTTTTTGAGGTCTAAACCATGAAGGTCAGCATAGGTTTTAATAATTCCGTTAATAACAGTGGTTTTTCCTGTTCCGGGACCACCTGTCAGGATGAAGACCTTGCTTTGTAGGGCTTTAATAATGGCATCTTTTTGAACCTTGTCATAGGTGATACCAAGCTCATCTTCCACCCTTTCAAGACTTGCTTGGATTTTGTCCTCAGCACTGATGTCAGGCTGGTCTTTCGTGATACGAGTTAGGTGGGTATAGATGCCCTGTTCTGCAAAATATAGGGTATTATCAAAAATTTTAGTCTCTATATTTTGCACCTTATCCTCTTGGATGAGGTTGGTCAATTGGTGAGCAACCAAGGCAGGGTCAAGTTCAATCTGGCGAGAACTTTCCAAAAGAATGATAGTCCGTTCAAGCAAGGACTTGGCTTCGATGTAGGTGTCCCCTTCTTCCATACTAGCTTCTAGCAGACAGTGAATTAGGGCGGCTCGTAAACGCTCAGGAGCATCGCTAGCAATCCCTAGGCGTTCGGCTAGTTGATCGGCCATTTTAAATCCAATTCCCTGGACTTCCTCTACCAAGAGATAAGGATATTTTTCGATAAGGTTAAGTGATTCTTCCTTATATTGGTTGAAAATTTGTGCGGCAGCCTTTGGTGTGAGTCCATAGCTGGAAAGTTTTGACAAGATTTGTTCAGTACCATAGTTGATTTTTAATTTTGCAAGGAAGGCTTCTCGGTTTACCTTGGACAGATTAGGAATCTGCTCTAATTTACTAGGGTCTTCGAGAATCTTGTCAATAGGGTCTTCGCCATAAATCTCGACAATACGCTCGGCCGTTTTCTTACCGATTCCTTTGAAATTATCACTGGAGAAATATTTGATAAGGCCACTGGCAGAGGGTTTTGAACGCTCGTAGCGAGTCATTTGGAGTTGTTTGCCATATTTGGGGTGATTGGTTAGCTGACCCCAGAAGGTATAGTCTTCCCCCTCCATGACTTCCCCCATAGTTCCAGTAACAATGATTTCATAGTCTTCAAAATCACTGTCAGTTTCATCAATTTCTAAGAGTAGGATACGAAAAAAATTACTGGCATTTTCAAAAATGATGCGCTCGATAGTTCCTGAAAAATAAAATTCTTGCATGTGTTTTTTCCTAGATACATAATAAGGCTGGGTCTCCCCAACCTTATCTTATTTAGTGTTCTTAGTTGTCCTCAACTGTGCCAATTTTATCAAGTGGCCAGAAGCGGAATTTGACTTCCCCGACAAGAGCACTCTTGTCAAAGTAACCAACTTCGCGGCTATCTTTTGAAACGATACGGTTATCTCCGAGTAAGAAATATTTGCCTTCAGGAACAGTGACAGAAAAAGTAGTGTTTTTGTCAGCATTGACAGTGAAGGCCTTTGATTCCTTAGCCAGTTGTTGGAAGTAGTCGCTGTAGGCGTACTCTTTTTGGAGTTTATCCTTAGCAAAGGCAGCGTGGAATTCTTTGAGGTATTCTTCCTTAACTTCTTTACCATTGATAGTAAGTTTATCGTTTTGATAGGTAATGGTATCACCTGGCATACCGATGATACGTTTTACGATTTGTTTAGTCTTACCATTTTCAACTTCCTTGGCAACGACAATGTCAAAACGCTCAATGGACGTGTGTTTTAAAACGATCACACGTTGTCCATCTGCTAGGGTAGGATCCATTGAGTGTCCTTCAACCTGAACAGGGAGCCAGAGGAAGAGACGGGTCAAGAGGAAGAGACTGATAAAGAGAATGAAGAGTCCCCATTCATGAAGAAAAGTGAGGAAATATCGGGTCCATTTGTTTTGCATAGTTAAGGCCTTTCAGGTTTATTTTAAGCGTTGGTAGGCTTTTTTAGTATTGGCAAAATGATATTTAGCAGTAGTCTGGAGAGCCTGGTCTCCATAAGCTTGAAGGAGTTTAGCAGCGACCTGGTCTGACTTGGCACCAGCACCTGAAGGAAGGGTGTAACCCACCTCTTGGCTGAGTTTATCCAGATTTTCCAGGAAGAGGTTTCGAGCAATGATAGAGCTCACCGCGACGGCCAAGTATTTACCTTCAGCCTTTTCTTCTAGAGTGATGGGGAATTCAAAGTGATTGCGTTCGTTCTTGAGGTATTTTTGATAATTCTTCTCACTGATAAAAGCATCAATGACAATCTTATCTGGTTTAGCACCAGATTGTAATAGTAGGAAAATAGCCTGATTGTGGAGGGCTACTTTGACGGATACAGCATTGTGAGCTTTACCGTCTCCAACTACCTCATTGTACTTTCTAGGAGAAAGTAGGAGTGCTTTGTGGGGAATTTTCTCCTCCAAGAGAGGTGCAATCTGACGAATCTTGCTATCATTTAGATTTTTAGAATCGTCGACTCCTAGAGATTTCAAAAAAGCATGGTCAGCGGGAGTAACTAGGCTAGCTACAACAGCCAAACCACCAAAATAGGAGCCGTTTCCGACTTCGTCTGATCCAATTAGGGCTAGGTTTTGCCCATCAGGTGACTGCTTAGGCTCAGCTTGGTAACCAAAACGGCTAGCTAGGATTTCTGGTTTAGCACCCTGGAAGGTCACCTTGCCTGAAGTATAGGCGATGACACTTGTTCCATCGACCTTGGCTGAAAAAAAAGCGTATGGATTTTTAGTCGCAGTTGCATAGCTTGCTAGATCCTTCTGGAGTACTGAAATCTGCTCTGCTGTCATTTTTAATACGATTGTGCCCATGGAATCTATTTTAGCACAAAAAAGGAAAATTGGTAGATATTTTACAGGTTAGGAATCCTTGAAAAATGATTTTTCTGGAGAAGAACAAAGTCTAAAATTTACGAAATTTAAAATTTAGGATATAATGATTAGAAAGAGAATGCCAAATTCTGCTCTTTTTTTCGATGATTGGAGGAGTCAGTTGGTATTTATGTGTCGAACACGCCCTGGAGAAGGTGTTAAAATCTGACTAAAAAGGGTGCTAAAAACAAAAATAAGGAGAAGCTGCGGTGGAGACTCCATGTCCACCATTGATTAGGCAGTTAATAAGCAAATGGCAAACAAAAACCGTTACAAATTTCATTTTGGAGAAAAAAATCTCACGCTAACAACTGATAAGGATAACTTATTCATGGAAGAGGTGGAGCGTGTTGCTTATGAAAAATATAAAATTATTAAAAAGCAGATGAAAAATGCTGATAATGAAACGATTGCTATCCTAATGGCCATCAACTCTTTGTCGACTCAGTTGGAACGTGAAATTCAAGTTGAAGATATGGAAAAAGAGTTGGAAATTTTGAGAGCTAAGCAACTCGAACAACTTAAAGTCAAGGCGACAGCTCAAAGTGATGACGATGAGGAAGACGCATGATTGGACTCCTTGTCTTAGCCCTCATGGCTTGGAATTTCTATATTGGCTACCGAAGAGGTCTCTTTATGCAAGCCTATTACGTGGTTTCAGTCATTATCGCCATGTGCGTCGCGGCCTATTTTTATAAGTCTCTAGGAGAGGCTATCAATCTTTGGGTACCTTATACTAATCCAACTAAAGATGCCAGTGTAGCTTTTTTTACAGACCAGAATATCTTCTCACTTGACCGTGTCTATTATGCGGGCGTCGCCTACTTCGCCATTTATTGTGTGGCCTATTATGGTTTGCGTTTTCTTGGGATTTTCTTCCATTTTGTGAGAATTGAGCGCCTTGATCAGACACGGTTCAAAGTGATAGGCGGTGTTTTGGCTTCCTTGGTAAGTCTGGTACCTTTGACGATGTTGGGGAATATCCTTGCGACCGTTCCCATAAACAATATTCAAACGGTCTTGTCATCTAGCTGGGTTTTGCGTCTTTTAATTAATTGGAATTTTCCAGTTAGCCAGATTATCCAACACTTGTGGACAAGTGTGATATAGAAAACAGACGTCTTCCTTGCTTAAGGGAGACTTTTTTGTGTTTGGATTTGAGATATATGAAAAAGACTGGACATAGTGTCTCAGTCTCTCTTAATTAGTTTTAACCCAAGGTTGCGATGGTACATCCGGAACCACCAGCACTTTGTGGGGCATATTCAAAATTTTTAACATGGCGATGACGGCGGAGATATTTGGTTACAGCATCTCGGATGACACCGGTACCAATACCGTGAATGATTTCCACCTGACTCATGTTGTTAAGTAGAGCTTGGTCAATAAAGGCATCGAGCTCTTGCATGGCTTCTTCGTAACGTTTCCCACGAAGGTCTAGACGGGCACGAGGCCCATCAGAAGATGTCTTCTTGGCTTTTTTAACCACATTAATTTGTTTTTTCTTGGGTTGTTGTGCTTCTGCTTGGGCACGAACCAGAGTGAATTCGTCTGCCTTTAGGCTCATCTTGATGAGACCCACTTGAGCTTCCCAGTTACCATTTTTGGCTTGACTGGTGAGCGTACCACGTTGCCCATAGGCAGTAACGATGATATCATCACCGACACGAGGGGCACGCGCAGCCTTTTCTTTCTTGGCTTTACGAAGAACCTTGTTCTTAGAAAGGTCGACTTGTGCGGCAAGTTTCTTAAGTTTCCCTTTGGCGTCGATAACTTCATGAGGCTTGAGTTGACTCTTATCATGGAGATTTTTGAGAATACTATCGCTTTCAGCTAAAGCTGTATCCACCATCTCTTGAATTTCTTTTTGAGCCTTTTCGAGTTCCTTGTCGTACTCATGGGAGAATTCATTATAGAGTTTCTTGACCGCACGGTTGAATTTAAGGTTCTCTTGCTCAACGTCCTTGATGTGCTCCAGACGTTTTTGTGTTTCTACAGTTTGGGCTTCAAGTTGCTCGATGATACGGTTGACATCACTATCCGTATCAGTGAGGTTTTCTGCTTCCTTGACAATAATCTCATTCAGACCGAGGCGGCGAGCAATCTCAAAGGCGTTAGAGCGACCAGGAACCCCTTGCATAAAGCGATAGGTAGGTCTTAGAGTTGCTGTGTCAAACTCCATGCTAGCATTTTCCACATGTTGTGTCTCAATCCCATAGGCCTTAAGCTCAGGATAGTGAGTAGTAGCCATGGTCTTAATCTGGCTCAAACGGAGGTGCTCTAGGATTGCCATGGCTAGACTAGCCCCTTCCTGAGGGTCGGTACCAGCCCCAAGCTCATCGACCAAGACCAAGCTATTGCTGTCGGCAGTGTTCAAAATCTCGACAATGTGCGTCATGTGACTAGAGAAAGTTGACAAGCTCTGTTCGATAGACTGTTCGTCTCCGATATCCGCAAAAATCTCTTGGAAAATGGCTACACGACTGCCCTTATCAGCCAAAATTGGCAGACCAGATTGAGCCATTAGTTGAGCTAGTCCTAGAGTTTTAAGCATGACCGTTTTACCACCAGTATTGGGACCTGTAATGACAATGACCGTGAGATCCTCATCAAAGCGCAAATCGTTGGCTACTGGATTGATTAAAAGAGGGTGACGAACGTTAAGCAGTTGGAGTGTTTGGTTGTCACTAATCTCTGGAATAATTGCCTTTTTATCATGGAGATAGAGGTATTTTCCTCTAATGAAGTCCATATGGCCCAAAATCCAAGCATTGTTAGCGATGGCAGCAGTATGTGGACGGAGTTGATCAGACAGTTCATGTAGGATACGTGCCATCTCATGGCGCTCGTCTGCACGTAATTGTGTAATTTTTTCGTTAAGCTGGATAACGGCTCGTGGCTCGATATACACTGTGTTCCCAGAGCTTGAGATGTCATGAACAACCCCCGCAATACGGTTACGGTAGGTATTTTTGACAGGAAGCACTGAACGGCCATTACGACTAGCAATTAAGTTCTCGGCTAACATGTGCCCAGATTTCTTGAGAATGTCTTGCAAGGTCTGGCGAATGGCATCATCACAAGCCTTAAGTTGACGACGGATATTTTGCAACTCAGGACTAGCAAAATGCTCAATAAAACCACCATCATTTATACTTTGAAGACTACCTTGTAGACTTGGAAAGGCCTCAATCTTTTCAAAAAGACGTTTAAGAGCGATGAGTTCAACATTTTCAAGGTCAGCGTAGAAGCGGCTAAGGTCAGCTGAAGCTTGCAAGACCTTCTTGATAGCAATGAGCTCCTGGATGTTGAGGTCAGCATCCAGTTCCAAGCGACGCAAGGGCTCAGAAATATCTCTTAAGCTACCAATGGCAAAGCCATGATGCTCTATGAAAATCTCAGACATTTCTTGGATTTCTGTAAATTGGTTTTGAATTCTTTCTGGATTGGTCATAGGCACCAAGTCACGTAACTCCGCCTGAGCCTGTTCGGTCTGCAGGTATTCTGTGAACTGGTCTTTGACCTTGTTAAATTCTAATTGGTCTAAAATCTTTGTGTTCATAGCTCCTATTATAGCATATTTTACTATAGGACGTGGAGCTGGGAAATACCTGTAACAATACTGTTGACTGATTCGTTCTAAAATTTGTCGATGGACAATTTTCCTTATGGCTTATTATTTATGAATGTTTATTTTACAAAACAGTCTTCTCAAAATAAGAGATTTTCAATCAAAACCAATGCACCCATCTATGCTATAATAAACCTATGACTAATCAAAAAAAATTACTATTAATCGACGGTTCGTCCGTTGCCTTTCGTGCTTTTTTCGCACTCTATAATCAAATTGACCGTTTTCGTAACAATAACGGCCTTCATACCAATGCCATCTACGGCTTTCACCTTATGTTGGACAACCTACTTGAGCGTATTCAGCCGACCCATGTCTTAGTAGCTTTTGATGCGGGAAAAACAACTTTTCGTACAGAGATGTTTGCGGACTATAAGGCTGGTCGTGCCAAGACTCCAGAGGAATTCCGTGAACAGCTCCCTTATATCCGTGAGATGTTGGCTGCACGTGGCATTGCCTATTATGACTTGGCTCAGTACGAAGCAGATGACATTATCGGTACCTTAGCTAAGATGGCTGAAAATACTAGTGAGGCCTTTCAAATTACTGTTGTTTCTGGGGATAAAGACTTGATTCAGCTGACTGATGAAAATACAGTCGTTGAGATTTCGAAGAAAGGCGTAGCTGAGTTTGAGGCCTTCACTCCTGACTATCTCATGGAGAAAATGGGGATTACTCCAGCTCAATTCGTCGATCTTAAGGCCCTCATGGGTGACAAGTCCGACAATATTCCAGGGGTTACTAAGATAGGTGAAAAGACTGGTCTCAAGCTCCTCTTGGAACACGGTTCCCTTGAAGGCATCTATGACCACATTGATGAGATGAAAAAGTCCAAAATGAAGGAAAATCTCATCAACGACAAGGAACAAGCCTTCCTTTCTAAGACCTTGGCGACCATTGATACACAGTCACCTATTGAAATTGGCCTAGATGATACGGCCTTTAAGGGACCTAACCTTGAAAAATTGCTAGCCTTTTATGACGAGATGGGCTTTGTTCATTTCAAAAATGCTCTTCGCGGAGAGGCTGTCCCACAGGATTTTGATGTGGCCTATGTAGAGCCTAGCCAAGTGACAGCGGATCACTTTAGCTCTGAAGATTTCTTCTATTTTGAAATCCTCGGTGACAATTATCACACAGAACCTATCATCGGTTTTGCTTGGGGAAATGAAAAGCAGATTTATGCGTCTACAGATACTGACCTACTCAAATCAGAAGCATTCCAAGCAGCTCTTTCTAAGGCTGTTAATATCTACGATTTCAAGCGCAGTAAGGTCCTTTTGAGCCATCTAGGTATTGACTTGCCGACAGCTAATTTTGATGCCCGTTTGGCCAAGTATTTGCTCTCAACTGTTGAGGACAATGAATTGTCAACCATTGCTCGTCTCTACACAGATTTACCACTGGAAACAGATGAGGTGGTCTATGGTAAGGGAGCTAAGCGTGCCATTCCTGAAAAAGAGGTCTTGCTCAGCCACCTGGCAAAAAAAGTCAAGGTCCTTCAGGTTGCCAAACCGGTCATGCTAGAAAAGTTAGCTGAACATGGCCAATCAGAGCTTCTCTTTGACATGGAATTACCATTGGCAAATGTGTTAGCCAAGATGGAAATGGCTGGTATTAAGGTCGATGGACAAACCCTTAACGAGATGGCAGTGGAAAACCAAGCAGTCATCGACAAATTGACCCAAGACATCTACGAAATGGCGGGCGAAGAATTCAATATTAACTCGCCTAAACAGTTGGGTGTTATCCTCTTTGAAAAAATGGGTCTACCTTTGGAATACACTAAGAAAACCAAGACAGGTTATTCAACGGCAGTGGATGTCCTTGAACGTTTGGCACCAATTGCTCCAATAGTAGCTAAGATTTTAGAGTACCGCCAAATCACTAAGCTTCAGTCTACCTATGTCTTGGGGCTTCAGGATTATATCCTTGAGGATGGTAAGATCCATACCCGTTACATGCAAGATTTGACCCAGACAGGTCGACTTTCATCTGTGGATCCTAACTTGCAAAATATCCCCGTTCGCTTGGAGCAGGGTCGTCTCATCCGTAAGGCCTTTGTCCCATCGACTAAGGACGCAGTGCTACTAAGCTCGGATTACTCACAAATTGAGTTGCGCGTGCTTGCCCACATTTCGGGAGATGAGCATTTGATTGCAGCCTTTAAGGAGGGGGCGGATATCCATACCTCTACAGCCATGCGTGTCTTTGGTATTGAAAAGCCAGAGGATGTCACACCTAACGACCGTCGTAACGCTAAGGCTGTTAACTTCGGTATCGTTTATGGTATTTCTGACTTTGGTCTTTCTAACAACCTTGGTATTAGCCGTAAGAAGGCCAAGGAGTATATTGACACCTATTTTGAGCGTTATCCTGGTATTAAGGCTTATATGGATAATGTGGTTCGTGAAGCCAAGGATAAAGGATATGTATCAACCCTCTTCCACCGCCGTCGTGAGTTACCAGATATCAATTCTCGTAACTTTAATGTCCGTAACTTCGCAGAGCGAACAGCCATAAACTCTCCTATCCAAGGAAGTGCTGCTGATATCCTCAAGATTGCTATGATTAACTTAGACAAGGCTCTGGTAGAAGGTGGCTATAAAACCAAGATGCTCCTCCAAGTACACGATGAAATCGTCCTTGAGGTGCCAAGCGACGAACTTTTAGCTATGAAAGCTTTGGTTAAAGAAACCATGGAATCTGCAGTAGAACTCGCTGTCCCACTCATCGCAGATGAAAATGAAGGCTGTACATGGTATGAGGCAAAGTAAAGCATGAAAGAAAATCTCCCATTTACCTATTTTCTCCTGCGTTATATGCTGGGGTTTCTAGCCGTTGTCCTGGGTATCGTAGCAGTATTGGTGATTATCACCTACTTTATGACCAAGTAGAAATAGACAGATAAAAGCTGGACTGAGGTCCGGCTTTTTTGGTAGAACTACTTGTAATTATAAAGGATTATTGCTTAATCTATAGATAATTTAATTAATCTTCTAATTTAATCTAGTTTAGAATTGCTAAAACATAGCATTTAGTCCAATTGTATAAACGATTAGAGATATAAAAATATAGATTGATTTATCAAAAAAATACTTAACTTATCACCTTTGGGTAGTGTAAAATAAGTTGTGTAAACACAAAAAGGAATAAATCCGTTATAGTAGAGTTGCGAAACATTACTAGAAAGAGATTTAAGTGATTTAATGTTTTTATTAGGTAATTTTTCATGAAAGAATAGTTATGAAAAAGAAATTAACAGGATTTCTACTTTTATTAAGTTTATTCTTGCTGACAGCTTGTAACGCAACACATACGGATGGTTCAGGATCAGGAGACGGTACTGCTAAGTCTGAGCAAGTGAGTGGCGATTCGTCCGAAGCCGAGGAAGTGAGCTACGATGAGCTCTATGCTTTGGTCTTGGACCTCTATCGATCTATTGACTTAAACCGTGATACATCAGCTGTTCCAAGCAACCTCTCAACTGAGGAATCTTATTCAACTAATACGATTTTTGAATCCAATTGAGTGGATGAAAAAGTCCAATATAGCTATGTAGATATCAATAATGATGGCTCGGCTGAGGTTTTGATTGATACTCCTGACAGTGTTCATGCATTATATTATCTTAATAATGATGATGAGCTTGTATTTGCCAAAAGTGCTGGAACCTTTGCTAAGCTTGAGCACTATGAAATACTATAAAGATGGTACCTTTAATCAGCTTCAATCGGTTGATTTCAGCATATCTGAGACGACAGATGGTGCAAGTAAGGTTAGCCTGGGAGACGTTCAGACCTTGGACTTGTTTTCCGAAGACTGGTACGACTTTGATGACTCAAGTAGCGACAATATAGAAGAAAGTAGTAGCAACAGCAAGTCAAGCAAAGAGACTGGAATAGATATCGATGCTATTTAGGATGGTGATTTTAGTATTCTGGAAGGAACTTGAGAAAATGGAAGAGGAGACACTATTGTATTTAGCAAGAATAGAGTCACACAATCTGGTACAATTATTATATTGAAATTCGGAGAAGTAAAAGAGCGTATTTTGAAGGAGTATAGTTGGGCGGGGGAATCTGTAGGAAGTTCACAACTTTTTATAATTTCTTCGGGAGTTTCTATTCTAGACAATAACGAATCTGATAATAATAAAGATAGACTTTTAGGAACACAAAGTGATCTTGAGTTAGGTCAATCATCTGATTTTCATTATCGTAAAATAAGACAAAGTGGTTGGGATTTGTATTCTCAATGGCTTTGTTCCCCATAGTGACATTTATGTTATTATTTTTATGCACTTATTCTTGCAATCTATCATAAATAAAAGCGGAACCAGAAGCTGTGATAGGAGCTTAAAAAAGCAAAAGGAGAACCCATGTTTGATTTGAAAAGTTATATAATAGGGATGGTTTGTATGGGTTTGTTGACTCTTTTTGATAGGTCAATTATATCCTATCTTAAAAAATATAAGTCAAGTAAACAGAAGAAAGATATTTACTGACTCTTATGATAGCACTATTATTTTGATTGGTTATATTAAGGGTCGTAGCCGTAAGTACGATAAACTTGGCGCATAAGAAAAAGGCTAGCGCGATGCTACCCTTTTTTGCTATCTTCATAAGTTTTAATCATTTTTTTCTGTGGTGTGGCCATTGGGAACTGGTTAAAGTCCTCAGTCGTTACCCAGCATAGCTCCTTGTGGGTAGGGAGTTTGTCATCTTTAACAATACCTTCCACTATTTCGATGTTCCATTTTTGGTGGCTAAAGGTATGTTTTACGGGTGTAAAGTTATTGTCTGTCCAGACTGGTTTAAGAGCATAATTTTCCTCGAAAATAGCTTTTTGTGAAACGGTTTCGAGGGCACAATTATCCTTTTTAAAAAGACTGAGTTGTTGGCCAATAAAGTCCGTCTCTATGATAGGGAAAGTCCAGAAACCACCTAGTAGGCGCCCGTCGATATTTTTTTCTAGAAGAAATTCACCCTTCATATTTCTGATAATAAAAGCCTGAATTTGCACAGGTTTGGGCTTTTTCTTTGGCAATTTGATGGGGTATTTGTCATAGGTTCCATTGAGATAGGCTGCACAGAAAAAGCGAATAGGACTTTCGTCTGGTCTTGGATTTTTAGCCGATTCGATATCGGACCCGAGGTCCATAAGCGCCTGATTGAAGTCACCTGGACGGTCAGGATCAATCAAAATTTCCATAATAGCTTGGAAAATCTTACGATTCTTAGGGTCTCCGATGTCATAGTTAACTTCAAAGAGGCGAGCCATGACTCGCATAACATTCCCATCAACAGCAGGTTCAGGGAGATCAAAAGCGATGCTAGAAATAGCACCAGCAGTATAGGGGCCGATCCCCTTGAGTTTTGCAATATTGTCATAAGTATCTGGGAACTGACCAGCAAAGTCAGTCATGATTTGTTGTGCGGCCTTTTGCATGTTTCGGACACGTGAGTAGTAACCTAGACCCTCCCAAGCTTTGAGGAGTTTTTCTTCTGGAGCCTCAGCCAAATCCTTAACTGTTGGAAACCAGTCTAAAAAGCGCTCGTAATAGGGAATGACAGTCTGCACTTGAGTTTGTTGTAACATGATTTCACTGACCCAGATATAGTAGGGATTCTTAATTCGACGCCAAGGTAGGTCCCGTTTTTCACGATCGTACCAGTCCAGGAGGGTGCGACGAAAAGATGCAATTTTCTCAGCATCCCACATAACAATGCCATATTCTTTTAAATCTAACATATATCTATTGTAGCAAAGAAATCTTTTTTCAAAAAATCTTGCATTTCCTAGAGAAAAAGATTGATAAAAGTAAGCGTTTACATTATAATAAAAATGTAAAGAAGATAAGGATTCATCAAGGAGGTAAAAGCCATGGTGAGAATCAATATTTCAAGGTATAAAAACGGAGACCAAGATCTCTAAACAAAATAGTAGGCAAAACAAATAACTTTACCAATCATCTCTGAGGAGCGTGGTCACATGACAGTAGGGCGTTACAAGAATGGAGATTAATTAAGTCGCATAAAATAGCTACAAGGGAGTGATACCATCAGAAGTTGAAAGCTAAAATCAAATCAATTAACTTACGAAAAAAGTGAGGTAAAGCTCATGAGAAATGTTAGTAGGTATAAAAATGGTGACACACAATAGCTCTTCCTTATGAAAATATTTTTTACAAAATTCCTAAAGGATGTTCTAATGACAATTGAAAAATCTTAAAAGCTCATTCTAGTGTGTAAGAATGAGCTTTTTGATATGTTTATTTTGGCGAAAGATTCTTAGTCCTTATTGTTTAACTGAACCTTTCGAAGCAAGGCTAGTCTTTTTTGTTCCTCTACTAGAGATAAAAAAATTTGGTATTGTTTTTGAAGATGTGGCAGGAAACTCTTGGGAATTTTGCTATCAAAACTTAAGTTGTCCAGAAAAATCGGTGCACTACTATCTCTGTAAATTTGACCCTGAAAGAAGTAGTTATTAGTCACGATGTCAACAGAAATACGTGAAGATCGCCAACGGCGTTTGCGCATGTATTTAGGTTTCCAACGGATCTTAAGCTGTTGATCTTTAATATACCAGCCCATGATGTCGATTTTGACAGTCTGTCCAGTTTTATCATCAAAGTAGGTCACAGGTATACTCAGGACCTGATGGTTCCGTGGTGAGCTTAAAAAGGGATGGAAATCAGGGAGAAAATCGTAGTCTTTGCTAGACACCTCGGACAAGTTGTTTTCTTCTTTCACCTTGCCTCGACTGGTGTACTTGAAAAATTCAAAAACCTTACCTTGTCTTTCTAGTTTCTCCGACTCCAGTTGGTACCTTGTTACCTGGTCACCTATATTTTTTGTCGTCTTGAGGTAACGCATGGTTTCTGGGTCTTTAAAGTATAGAGCGACTAGATTTTTAAGATACTGACTGGGTGCCAGAGAGTGTAATTCCTTTGGAAAAGCAAAAATCTGGATGCTGTAGACAGCCGCTAGGGGTACAGCTGCGATACCTGATAGGAGCTTGTCTTTTGTAAATAGAGAGGCGGCATCAAAGTGACTGGTGTGACCAAGATCATGTGTCATATCAACAATAAAGAGGTTGTTGTCCTGTTTGAAAGTAATGATGTAGGTATCACTCTGTCCCGGGTTTTTAAGGTAAAATTCAAGAGCAGTGATAGAAATATTATAGTAGTGGTTAAAGATCGGAAGCTCTAGTTCCTCTCCCAGTTTATTTTTACGGTAAAGCATTCTATTATTTTAGCATGAAGTTTGACCTGAGAAAAGATAACAGATAGGGCTTAGTATTTTCTGAGTGATTTTTAAGTCTCACAAAAATAGAGCAGACACATTGACTTTTTCCTTGTATTATCACCGATTCTTTGGTAAAATTATTTCTTGTGAGTGCACCTCACTTACTCGTGGCGAAAGACCATGAGTCATTAGACCAAAAGAGGAGGAAAATATCAATGGCTAAATACGAAATTCTTTATATCATTCGTCCAAACATTGAAGAAGAAGCTAAAAACGCTTTGGTAGCACGTTTCGATTCTATCTTGACTGACAACGGTGCAACTGTTGTTGAATCAAAAGATTGGGAAAAACGTCGTCTTGCATACGAAATCCAAGATTTCCGTGAAGGACTTTACCACGTCGTAAACGTTGAAGCAAACGACGCTACAGCTCTTAATGAGTTCGACCGTCTTTCAAAAATCAACGGCGATATTCTTCGTCACATGATCGTTAAACTTGACGCGTAAGAAGGTAAATTATGATTAATAATGTCGTACTCGTTGGTCGCATGACCCGTGATGCGGAACTTCGTTACACACCAAGTAATGTTGCTGTTGCAACATTCAGCCTTGCGGTTAATCGTAACTTTAAAGGTGCTAATGGTGAACGTGAAACTGACTTTATTAACTGTGTTATCTGGCGCCAGCAGGCTGAAAATTTGGCTAACTGGGCTAAGAAAGGTGCATTGGTTGGAATTACAGGTCGTATTCAGACCCGTAACTATGAAAATCAACAAGGTCAACGTGTTTACGTAACTGAAGTTGTCGCTGATAATTTCCAAATGTTGGAAAGCCGTGCGGCACGTGAAGGTCATAGTGGTGGTTCATACAACGTTGGAGGATTTGATAATTCAAATTCATTCGGTGGTGGAGCTTCCACTGGTGGTTCGTTTGGTGAATCACAACCTGCACAATCTACACCAAACTTCGGTCGTGATGAAAGTCCATTTGGTAATTCAAATCCAATGGATATTTCAGATGACGATCTTCCATTCTAAGAATGGGCAAAACGAATTAAATATATAAAGGAGAAATAAACATGGCTCAACAACGTCGTGGCGGATTCAAACGCCGTAAAAAATTTGATTACATCGCAGCTAACAAAATCGAATATGTTGATTACAAAGATACTGAGCTTCTTAGCCGTTTCGTTTCAGAACGTGGTAAAATTCTTCCACGTCGTGTAACAGGAACTTCAGCTAAAAACCAACGTAAAGTAACAACAGCTATTAAACGCGCTCGCGTTATGGCACTTATGCCTTACGTAAACGAAGATTAAAAATAATGCCCTCATCTGAGGGTGTTTTTTTCTGTCTTAATTTTTTAGATTTTTGTCATTTCTAGGGCTAAGAGTGGAGAGATTTAATCTTGTGCTTTAGGGTAAAAGAAAAATCAACTGGTCTTCTCATTTATCTTGAGGAGCTAGTTGGTTGTTCTGTGGTATAAAGAATGTATTTTCTAAGAAATCATCAAATTTCTGATCATTAACGAGGATATCAACATTGTCTTTGAAAACCTTGAAACGATTGCCTAACCAGTGTGCTTTGATATCGGCCCAATTGTTGAAACGACTCCAGCGGTAAGGAAGTGTTGGATCTTGTTTTTCAAAAACATAGATACTACCATCTTTTTCGTAAGCTATAGCTGTATGGAAGTTACTAACATCACCAGGGCTATTTTGAAAGACGGAGAGGAGTTTTACATTTTCTAGAAACTTGAGTCCAGCTTCTTTCCAAGCTTTCAGGAGGTCATCTGTAGACTGGTAGTTGATATTATCCCCAAAGAGGAGGCTGTAGAGGGCTTGATCCTTGGCGTTTAGCTCTTTGTGATGGGACTTGAGATCAAGAAATTCATTTTGAAGGGGGAGGTCCAATTTAGTAAGGTCCTCTGAACTTGTAATGAGGTCGTGAAGGATGAGGAAGGACGTCCGTCGGCAGTTCAAATCATCGGTGAAGTGAGATTTATTATCTTCGAAAGTTTTTTCGTTAAGGAAGGTGACAAATTGATTTTGATCCTTACCGATTTTGCTTGTGGTCCATTTTTTGACAACAGGTTGAAGATTTGTGTTTTCCTGATTGTAGCGGTTGATATAAGGAACTAGATTATCCCAGTCTTTTGTTGGAATACCCTTGTTTTTTAAATCTTTAGCTAGCTGCTTTACCTGAGTTGGAATTGTCACATTGTTGAAATTATAGTAAGCCTGATAGCTTTTTTGACTAGTCTTGTGGCCGCAAGCCATCAGTAATAGGCAGCAAGAGATGATAAGTAAAGGAAATTTGATACGCATCTATTGGAGTTCTTTCTTTTCTCTATTAGCTTTAATATTTTAGTATAGAACAGCCAGCTGTGTCAAGATTTCTGACGCAAAAAAGCACCCTTATGGGTGCTTGAGGTATCGGTTGATTAAGATACTGGTGCGTAAGTGCTTTGAACGTTGTAATGATGTTTGAAGAAATATTTGGCAACACCAGCGATAACACCAATAATAAGGGTTACAATTGGAGAAAGCCCAGGATTTAGGTAAGTTGGAAGAAGGGCTGTAAGACTAAAGAGGGCAAACCATGCAATGAAAGAAAGTGTAATGATGGTCATGCTAAACCACCATTTAGGACGTTCTTCTTTTGGTTTGTTATTATGACGATAGATATAGTGGTAAGGGGTATACATAGCAAGGCCACCAATAAATGAGACTGAAAGAAGGGTTGTGAGGCCGTAGCTTGTTTGTGTTCCCGAGAAACCAAAGATTGCGTTCATAATAGCAACAATGGATAGAAGGAATAATGAGGTATCAAGCCACATCTTCCAAGGAGTTTTGTCTGTTTCTGGAATTTCTTTGCTAGGTTTTCCAGAAACAGCTTGTTGGTGCTTTTCAGGAGAGAAGCTAGCTGCCCAAACAGTTGGAGCACCAAGGAATCCACGGCCTGTGATTCCTTTTTTCTGATTTTTGATAAGTTCAGGAATAACATCGCTAAGGATATCTTTGATTTCTTGGTCTGACTTACCATCTTTGATAAGTTGGTTAGTTGCTATGTGAATAAATTCTTGGTTTTTCTTGGTGAGTTTTTGGATGTCCATGAGATGACCTTTCGATAATTAATATTATTTTTAGTGTTGAAGTTTAGAGAAAAGAAGAGGGGCTCTATGTTAGAACCATTTTTTTCTGATAAAGTAGATAACAACGCAAGATGACCCGAAAGCCGCAATGAATAAAATGATCCAAAAGGCGTTATCTAAATCGTTTAGTGGCATAGAATTGTTTTTAAAGTTCATACCGTAAGCGGAGAAGATAACGGTTGGGATGTCCAGAGCCATAGTCATGAGAGCGAGTGTTTTCATGATAGTGTTCTGGTTGTTATTGATGATAGAGGCTGAGGTTTCGGTCATGGCGTTCAAGACATTTTCATAGATGCCTGCCATCTCAATGGCCTGTTGGGTTTCGACTAAGGTATCTTCCAAGAGATCCTCGTCCTCGATATATTTCTTCAGGCTAGAGGCGTTACCTGTTAGTTTTTTGACAATTCGCTCATTCATCTTAAGTGAGGCTTTTAGATAGACAATGGATTTTTCCAATTCCATCATGTCAATCAAGTGTTCATTCTTTGTCGAATTTTCCAACTGAGCTTCCAATTTATCGTTTTGACGGTCGATAGAACGTAGGGCGGTTAGGTAAAGTTGAGCATTGCGATAGAGAATTTGGAAGACAAAGCGTGTCTTCATGAAGGTATAGAAGTTACGTACACGGTGATTGAGGAAGTCGTCCATAAGGCTGATGTTCTCGAGGCAGGTAGTTACGACTACCTCATCGGTAACGATGATACCCAATGGAATGGTAACGTAATAACTTTTGTTATTACGCTCTTCTTGGGTTGGGATGTCGACCAGGATTAGGGTGTAGTCATCTTCGACATCGATACGTGATGTTTCTTCCACGTCCAGAGGGGCGCGGAGATCTTGGATATCAATGTTAAAACGTTCTGCAACCTTTAAGGCTTCTTCCTGGGAAGGGTTTACCAAATGAATCCAAGCACCAGGCTCGAATGTTTCAATTTCTTTGAATTCTTTTCCGGTGGATAAGAACATTTGTTTCAATGGGAACCCCTCCTTTGTCATTCGTTAAGTTAAGTGTTGGCGTTATTATCTGAAAATGTCTTGTCCGTTTTTGGACCAGAAAAAGTCAGATAAATAAGCAGCTCTTAGCTTTTTAGTGATATCAATTGAGGCCTAGAGACTATTCTCTTTGCCTTTTTTTGCACACTCAACCATTATACTATATTTGAAACATTTTTGGGTTGGATAAATTGAAATTTTGTTATAATTATGAGAGAAACTAGGGATGGTATTCCCATCCGTCTGTAGAAAGGAGTGGCAGTGGCTTTAGGGCTAGGCCTCTTAAAAATATGCAAGATAAGTTAGTGATTCGCGGAGCAAGAGCTCACAATTTAAAAAATATTGATGTAGAGATTCCTCGTGACAAGCTCGTCGTCGTGACGGGGTTGTCGGGGTCTGGTAAGTCTTCTTTGGCTTTTGATACAATTTATGCAGAGGGTCAGCGCCGTTATGTTGAAAGTCTCTCAGCTTATGCCCGCCAATTCTTGGGAAACATGGAGAAACCTGATGTGGACTCGATTGATGGCTTGAGTCCTGCCATCTCCATTGATCAGAAAACAACGAGTAAGAACCCTCGTTCGACTGTGGGAACTGTAACGGAGATTAATGACTATCTTCGTCTCCTTTATGCGCGTGTGGGTGTGCCTTATTGTATCAATGGGCATGGAGCCATTAAGTCGTCATCAGTGGAACAGATTGTAGATGAGGTTTTAGCCCTTCCTGAACGGACACGTATGCAGATTTTAGCGCCGATTGTCCGTCGTCGAAAGGGGCAACACAAGGCGATTTTTGAGCGCGTGCAGAAGGACGGTTATGTTCGTGTTCGTGTGGATGGTGAGATATACGATGTGACGGAAGTCCCTGAGCTATCCAAGTCGAAGATGCATAATATTGAGGTGGTTGTGGACCGTTTGGTTAATAAGGAAGGTATCCGTAGTCGTCTCTTTGACTCAGTCGAGGCAGCGCTACGTTTAGCGGATGGCTACTTGATTGTGGATACTATGGATGATAATGAATTGCTCTACTCGGAGCATTATTCTTGTCCAGTTTGTGGTTTTACAGTGCCTGAGTTGGAGCCGCGTCTCTTTTCCTTCAATGCGCCATTTGGTTCTTGTCCGACCTGTGACGGTTTAGGAAATAAACTAGAAGTTGATATTGATTTGGTCATTCCTGACCCTAGTAAGACCTTGCGTGAAGGTGCACTAGCGCCTTGGAATCCTATCTCATCCAACTACTATCCTGCCATGCTTGAGCAGGCCATGGAACAGTTTGGCGTGGATATGGATACGCCATTTGAAAATCTTAAAAAAGAAGAACAAGATTTGATTCTCTACGGATCTGGTGACCGCGAGTTCCATTTCCATTATGTTAATGATTTTGGTAGGGTGCGTGATATTGACATTCCTTTTGAAGGGGTTGTGACTAATATCAATCGACGCTATCATGAGACTAACAGTGATTTCACCCGCAATGTCATGCGTGGTTATATGAATGAACTGTCATGTCCAACTTGTCATGGCTATCGTCTTAACGAAGCAGCACTCTCGGTTCGTGTTGGTGGTGAGGATGGCTTAAATATTGGTCAAATTTCTGAGCTGTCTATTTCTGATCATCTTCAAGAAATAGATCGCCTTGAATTAGGTGAGAATGAAGAAATGATTGCCCGTCCAATTATCAAGGAAATCAAGGATCGTCTGACTTTCTTAAACAATGTCGGCCTTAATTACTTGACTCTCTCTCGTATGGCCGGAACACTTTCAGGTGGTGAGAGTCAGCGTATCCGTTTGGCGACACAGATTGGCTCCAACCTTTCTGGAGTCCTTTATGTTTTGGATGAGCCCTCTATAGGTCTTCATCAGCGTGATAATGATCGCTTGATTTCAAGTCTTAAAAAGATGCGTGATTTGGGCAATACCTTAATTGTGGTGGAGCATGATGAAGATACCATGCGTGAAGCTGACTGGCTTATCGATGTAGGACCTGGCGCCGGTGCCTTTGGTGGACAAATCATAGCTTCAGGAACCCCAGAAGCAGTTGCTAGAAATAAGAAATCAATTACTGGTCAGTACCTGTCAGGTGCTAAATCAATTCCTGTACCGACGGAACGCCGTGTAGGAAACGGCTGTTTTATCGAGGTTAAAGGAGCCAGTGAAAATAATCTTAAAAATGTGTCTGTCAAGTTCCCACTTGGAAAATTAATCGCAGTGACAGGCGTTTCTGGTTCTGGAAAGTCAACTTTGGTTAACAGTATTCTCAAGAAAAAGATTGCCCAAGAGCTTAATCGAAACAGTGAGAAACCTGGGAAACATAAATCGGTGACTGGAATCGAGAATATCGAGCGTTTGATTGATATTGATCAAAGTCCAATCGGGCGTACTCCACGTTCCAACCCTGCAACCTACACAGGCGTCTTCGACGATATTCGCGATCTTTTTGCTCAAACCAATGAGGCCAAGATTCGCGGTTATAAGAAGGGACGTTTCTCTTTCAATGTCAAAGGTGGCCGTTGTGAAGCCTGCTCTGGTGATGGGATTATCAAGATTGAGATGCACTTCTTGCCTGATGTTTATGTACCTTGTGAGGTTTGCCATGGCACACGCTATAATTCTGAGACCTTAGAAGTTCGTTATAAAGGGAAGAATATTGCTGAAATTCTGGATATGACAGTTGATGACGCGGTTGATTTCTTTGCGGCTATCCCTAAGATTGCTCGTAAGGTGCAGACAATCAAGGATGTGGGGCTCGGGTATGTGACTTTGGGGCAATCAGCAACAACCCTATCAGGTGGTGAGGCACAGCGTATGAAACTGGCTAGTGAACTTCACAAACGCTCTACTGGGAAGTCTTTCTACATTCTCGATGAGCCTACGACTGGTCTCCATACAGATGACATTGCTCGTCTCTTGAAGGTGCTTCAGCGTTTTGTGGACGATGGTAACACGGTTCTCGTGATTGAGCACAATCTGGATGTTATTAAGACAGCAGACCATATCATTGATTTGGGTCCTGAAGGTGGTGTTGGTGGAGGTACTATCGTAGCTACAGGGACTCCAGAAGAGGTAGTAGCCGTTCCCAAAAGCTATACAGGACAATATTTGAAAGAAAAATTGAAATAAAGTGAAAAGGGCTCTCTGAGTCTTTTTTTGCTTTAGTCTGGTTTAAGTTGAGTTTGCTATTCTACGGTTAAGAAAAAACAAAAGAGTCACACTATGGTTAAAAAGCGTTTTTTCATAGGATTTAACGGTATTTTTCTAGTCCTATTTCTAGATATTTGTCTTTTGATTAGTATTCGTACAGTTGATCATCATGGTCGTTTTGAATCAATAACGGATAAATGGCAAACCTTACTTTACGTTTCTGGAGTTTATGTTAGTCTTCTCCTTTTTGAAATGATTTTGTTTCTTATTATGAGACATCGTAAAATAAGCAGATTGTTGGACAAGTCATATAAGGACTTGTTTTTTCGTAGCTATTTATGGTGACATCTATGTCACTATTTTTTTGATAAGGGAGATTCTATAATAAAGTCAAGCTCTATAAAATTAGCTGCTAAAAATAAGAGAGTAGCTGTATTTTTTTGGCTTCAAATCTCATCTAAAAGATTACTCAAGAACAGCTATTTTTAGAGTTATCAGGGATTAGAATGACACCTTTGAAAGGACCAGATATGGAGAAGAAAAATATGGATGTAATGACAATGAATAAATTTGATGGTTTGTCTATTGATAAGCTTTCTGAAATTGTTGGAGGAAATGTACCATATGATATTGGCTATGGAGTAGAGCCGGTAAGTTATATTGCGGTTGAGATTCTAAAACTAAGAAAAATAAGATAGCATATTGGAAAATATTTATGTTTATGAGAATTAATGAAGAAGAATTGTTATAAGTTTTCATCGTCCAAGTGAATAGTTCACTTGGATGTTAAAGATTTATATTTAAAATATAATTAAGCAAAGAAAGGAAATACATTACAGTACTAGAGGTAGAGGGGTAAACTACAATTTTGGAAAGCAACCTGTCTTGGATAATATCTCTCTAACCTTGAAAAAGGGGAATATTGCTGGTCTGATTGGCAATAATGGTGCAGGAAAGACGACCTTAATGAAATTAATTTCGGGTATCTTAGAGAGACCTAATGGAACTATTGACTTAAATACTAAAACTGTGGGTACCTTGATTGAAGCTCCAGCTCTATATCCCAACATGACGGTTGAAGCTAACCTTAAGTTTTATTGCAGACTTTATCATAAAGATTATTCATCGATTGATTGCTATAAAGAAGATTTAGAGGTAGCAACCTATCTCAAACGCAAGGCTTCCAAGTTGTCCTTGGGTATGAAGCAACGTGTAGGTCTGTTTATTGCTTTAATTACATCAGATGAATTTATTCTTCTTGATGAGACTACCTAGCTTGGATCCTAATGGTATCAATAGTCTTTTAATCTTGATTGAAAGGATAGCTAAAAATCATGGTCTAACTTTTATTATTTCCAGTCACATCTTATCAAATCTTGAACAGGTTTGTACAAAAAACTATTTGTTGAAGAATCACAAATTGATTTGTTTGGATGATGATGCGAATGCCAAATATAAAATTTACACTGAGGATTTAAGCATGAAGTCTTTGATGACCCTACTAAAACTAAATGATCTTGCTTTTGAACGTCAAAAGAATGATATTCTGGTTAAAGGAATAGAAAAGATCAAACAGGTTTTGGGACAAGGTGGAATTCTTTTCACATATGAAAAAGTGGGATTTAGTAGGTACTTTTTTATGGCGACTAGATTGAAAACGGTATTTTTAAAGCAAGAATGTGTGACAAAGAGTGCCTTTATTTGTCTTGTATTGCTAGGGCTGATTGGTGCGATTGTTATCTTATGTGATGGTTACAAGGGATCTTATCTTGGACTATCTGCGATTCTAGCTAGCTATTCTATCATGGTGTGGTGGATATTGTCTTTGCTTACTTAGCTTTATCCAGTTTGGAAAGAGAATTTCAGAATTGAACGATTAATATGATTCGGGTGAGTGACTTATCTGGTCGGGAAGTGATTCTCCGAAAGCTTCTGAGCTTCCTTATTTTATCTATATTTGCAGCTACTATCTTGGTTTTAGAGTTGATTTTTTACAAGTACTATGTGCAGCATGTCGATTTTCCTTTGTGGGTTTATGTCAGACAAATCTATGTTTATTTTCTAGCTTATGGGACTTTTATTTATATGGTTTCAACTTTGATTATCTTACTTTTAAAGAATACCTTAACAGCTTTTGTAACAGTCTATTTTGGGGTAACAGGAATGACCTTCTTTACACTCTATTTGGCTAGTTTAGGAGATACTATGACTAATCTAATGACTTACGTTCCGTTGAGTTTTATGCGAGCGGTCTTTACTAGTGGTCAACAGTTCTTTAGTCTTCGTGATGCCTTTGTTTTGTTTGCTTGAACCCTATTTTTGCTCCTTTTGACGCCAGCCATTTACGAAAAGCGGTCCTATGTATAGTACTTATAAAGTCAGAGTTTCATCTGGCTTTTTATTAATGCCATCAAAAAAAACACGCCAAAGCATCAACTTCGTTCTTTAAAATCTGAAAATTTGATATAATTAACCTAAAATACAAAGGGGTCATTCAAATGCAACGTAGACTTGAGCGATTTGATGCTAAACTTGTCCAATCAGGCCTAGATGCCTTGTTGGTGACAGGACAAAATAATATTTACTATTTGACGGATTTCTGGGGGACAAATGCGACTGTTTTCATTACGAAAAATCGTCGTCTCTTTTTAACTGATTCACGTTATACGCTTATTGCCAAACAATCTGTACACGGCTTTGATATTATCGAAAGTAAGGATCCACTAAAAGATATCGTTAAATTTGTCGAGGTAGATAAACTTGAGACAATAGGCTTTGACAATCAGGTGTCATTCGCTTATTATCAAGCTCTTCAAGCGATTTTTGAAGGCTATACCTTGTCACCGCAAACCAACTTCATGGAAGAGTTGCGTATGATTAAGGATGAGAAAGAATTGGCAACTATCCGTAAGGCTTGTTCTATCTCAGATCGTGCCTTTACAGATGTTCTTGATTTTATCAAACCAGGTCAAACAACAGAACTACAAGTGGCTAACTTCCTAGATTTCCGTATGCGTGAATATGGAGCTTCAGGTATTTCCTTTGAGTCTATCATTGCTTCAGGTTACCGTTCAGCTATGCCTCACGGTGTTGCTTCAGACAAGGTCATCCAGTCAGGAGAAACTTTGACTATGGACTTTGGTTGTTACTACAATCATTATGTTAGTGATATGACTCGTACTATCCATATTGGTGAAACGACTGACGAGGAGCGTGAAATTTATGATATCGTCTTACGTTCAAATCGATCTTTGATTGATGCAACTAAAGCTGGCATGACGCGTCGTGATTATGATAAGGTTGCGCGTGATGTTATTGTTGAAGCGGGTTATGGTGATTACTTTACACATGGTATCGGACATGGTATCGGTCTTGACATTCACGAGATTCCTTACTTCGGTAATTCTGATGAGACTATCGAAGCTGGTATGGTCTTGACGGATGAACCAGGTATTTATTTGGCTGACAAATACGGTGTTCGTATTGAAGATGATATCATTATTACTGAGAATGGTTGCGAAGTGATTACGCTTGCACCTAAGGAATTGATTGTGCTCTAAGATTTGGAGGAATACTTTATGACAAACCGTCTATCTTGGCAAGACTATTTTATGGCTAATGCAGAGCTGATTTCTAAGCGTTCTACCTGTGATCGTGCTTTTGTTGGTGCTGTTTTGGTCAAGGACAAGCGTATTATTGCTACAGGTTATAACGGTGGAGTCTCTGAGGCAGATAACTGTAATGAGGTAGGTCACTACATGGAAGATGGTCATTGTATTCGTACGGTCCATGCGGAGATGAACGCTCTTATCCAGTGTGCCAAAGAGGGGATTTCTACTAAAAATACAGAAATCTATGTGACGCATTTCCCTTGTATTAACTGCACTAAAGCTCTCCTTCAGGCTGGCGTTGTTAAGATTACTTATAAGGCTAATTATCGCCCCCACGCCTTTGCGATTGAGTTGATGGAACAAAAGGGAGTCTCTTATGTGCAACATGATGTTCCAGAGGTACACTTGGGGATGGATGACTAGATTCTCCTTGGAAAATCCTAGGGTTTAGGTTTGATTCTATAAAATATTTGAGCCATGCTGTCATTTATGGTAAAATAAACTGATAATAATTTTTACAAAGAGGTATTTAATAATGATTGAAGCAAGTAAACTCCGTGCGGGTATGACTTTCGTAACAAATGATGGCAAATTGCTCAAAGTTCTTGAAGCTAGTCACCACAAACCTGGTAAAGGTAACACAATCATGCGTATGAAATTGCGTGATGTTCGCTCAGGTTCAACTTTTGACACCAGCTACCGTCCAGAAGAGAAATTTGAACAAGCGATCATCGAAACAGTACCAGCACAATACTTGTACCAAATGGATGATACTGCATACTTCATGAACACTGAAACATATGATCAATATGAAATTCCAGTAGTCAACGTTCAAGAAGAATTGAAATTTATCCTTGAAAACTCAGACGTAAAAATCCAATTCTACGGAACAGAAGTTATCGGTGTGCAAGTACCAACAACTGTTGAATTGACAGTTACTGAAACACAACCATCAATCAAAGGTGCAACAGTTACAGGTTCAGGTAAACCTGCAACACTTGAAACTGGTCTTGTGGTTAACGTTCCAGACTTTATCGAAGCTGGTCAAAAATTGGTTATCAACACAGTTGAAGGTACTTACGTATCACGTGCCTAAGCCTAACTAAGTCTTTCGAACCACTGGTTTGAAAGATTTATTTTCCAAACTAACGGAAAGGAAATATGCGATGACTACAGAAAATATCGGTGAAATCGTAATTGCCCCTCGTGTTCTTGAGGTGATTACTGGTATCGCTGCAACTAAAGTGGACGGTGTTTACGCCCTTCAAAACAAAAACGTTACGGATGGTCTCAGCAAAACAAGCTTGGGACGTGGTGTTTATCTTCAAACTGAGGAAGATGGTACAGTAAACGTTGATATCTACGTTTCCCTTCAGTATGGCGTTAATGTGCCTGCGGTTTCAATTGAAATTCAAAAAGCTATCAAAACAGCTGTCTACGATATGGCCGAAGTGTTAATTTCAGAAGTAAACGTTCACGTTGAATCTATTGTCACTGAAAAGTCACAAAAACCAGACTTGGCTGAATTGTTTAACGAGGATTTTTTGAATGACTAATATCTTTAAAGATTCACGTCGTGACCTTCGTGAGCGTGCTTTTCAAACGCTGTTTGCCCTGGAGTTTGGTGGCGAAGCTTTAGATCAAGCCTATTTTGCTTACACTTACGACAAGCCAATTGATGAAGAAACAGAAGTTGATCTACCATCTTTTTTACTTAGTCTAGTAACAGGTGTTCGTGAAGAGTTGCCTCAACTGGATAGTCAAATTGAAGAAAAATTGAAAGAAGGTTGGAGTCTCTCACGTTTGATTATGACAGACCGTACCCTCCTTCGTTTGGGGCTTTATGAAATCACGTCTTTTGAAGAGACACCAGGACGTGTGGCTATCAATGAAATTATTGAAATTGCTAAAAAATATTCTGATAAAACATCTGCTAAGTTCATTAATGGTGTTCTTAGTCAGTTCGTGACAGATGAAGCATAAGAAAAAGAAGTTGATTGCTGTTTCAACTTCTTTTTTTGATAACTAAGCTCAAGAAAAAGTCGCAAGTACAGATTTCTTGCGACTTTTATTTATATACTGGAACCAGAAATCAAATTTATTGGTAGCACATAATCACGACTGACTATTTCGCCTTTGATTTTCTTCAATAGAATTTCGACACAAAGTTTAGCAATTTCATCCAAAGGCTGTTGGATGGTTGCTAGCTCTGGATAGAAGTGTCGGATAAAGGCAGTACCGTCGTAACCGATGATTTTTAAGTCATTTGGGATGGAAAGTTCTAGTTGTCTAGCTACCTTTATAACTAAGATAGCTGTTAAATCATCTGAGACAAAGATACCATCCGGCTTTTCACGACAAATAATAGATTTGATTTCTAATTCTCGTCGCATGATAGATAAATCGTTTGGGATAGGACAGACAATACCCTGTTTATTCAATTCGTAATTAAATCCAAGTTGACGGAGTCCAGTTGGGGAATCTGAATTATCATTACCTGTAATCATGACAATACGCTGACAACCGGCCTTGACCAAGGTTTTTGCGGCTAATTTTCCTCCTTCAAAGTTATCAGATGAGATAATAGGAATCTTTGGGGCCAGATTACGGTCGAAGGCAATGATAGGAGCTTCAACCTTTTCATAATCTTCTATACCAAGATTGTGAGAAGACGAGATGATACCATCACATTGGTTGGCGGAAAGCATTTCCAAATAGTCCTTTTCCTTGTTGGGATCATGCTCACTGTTACAAATGATGGTTTTATAACCCTGCTTAAAGAGCTCGTCCTCAAGTCGTTCGATAAGCTCAGCGTAAAAAATGTTGGAAATATTTGGAAAAATCAAGCCAACGAGCTTGGCTGATTTTCCTTTGAGACCTCGAGCCAAATTATTAGGCTTGTAATTCAGCTCCTGCATGGCAGCGTGTACTTTGTCAATGGTTTTTTGTGAGAGGTAGCCCTTTTTGTTTATGACGCGGGAAACTGTGGTTGGGCTCACACCAGCCAGTTCGGCAACGTCAGTAAGCTTTGCGACCATAAATCACCCTAGTATTTTAAGTCGAAGTAGTGACCAGAAACGTTCCCTGATGCTACTTTGATACCAGTTTGTTCAGCACTTGGGAAGACGCGGCTAGTGAAGACTTTCTCACCTTTATTGAAGAAAATTTCAACAATTGAGTTATCCACAAAGATGTTTGCTGTTGCAGCTTGTCCGGCATCAAGAGTGCATTCACGACTTGTGCCAAAGTCTGTAGCGTACTGTTCGCCAGCTTTAGAACGGTCAAGGATAACTTTTCCTTTTGCAGTATCAACGGTAAGTGATAAGCCATTTCCTTCTTGGTCTGCGAAGAGGACAAGTTCTGTTTGAGTGTTAGCTTGGAAGTTAAGTTCAAGCTCGTAAGTGTTAGTTGTTGCCGTTTTTTCAGAGAAATCTTCTTGTCTAGTACGTAAGCTTGTAATAGCTTCTACTGGGTATTGGTAGAGTTTTCCATCTTTGATAGATAATTCTTTAACCAAGCTCATAGCACCTTGGTAGTCGTATTTGTCAGTTGGATAGTCCACGTCTGGGAGACCAATCCAGCTAACAATAAGCGCACGACCATCAGGAGTGCTAAATCCTTGAGTAGCATAAGCTTCGAACCCGTAGTCCAAGTTGATGATTGGTGTACCACCAACAAGGGCAGCTTTCTCAGGGTCGAAATCTTGGAAAATCTTATAAGTATTAGGATAAATATTGTTATAGTCGAGTTCAGCTTTATCAAGACCTTGTGGGCAATAAAGAAGAACAGGTTTGCCATCTACAAAGACAATATTTGGACACTCAATCATGTATTCTGAGCCAGTGCCACCAAAGTCGAGGTCTCCAACCTCAACCCAGTTTTCGACATCATTATCAACTGCTTTGTAAAATTTGATGAAACCTTGTTTATTATGGTTTTGAGCACCTATGATAGCATAAAATTGTCCCTTGTAATCGAAGATTTGAGGGTCACGGAAGTGCTCAGTAACGTCAGTAGGTTTTTTGATAAGAACCTTGTCGATTTTTTTGATTTTGTAGTTTTTATCCATCCAGGCACCGATTTGACGTGGATCGCGAATCCAGTTTTCATCACGGACATTACCTGTATAGAAGATAAAAAGTTTATCACCGATTTGATAAGCAGAACCTGAGTAGGCACCGTGGCTGTCATTTTCATGATCTGGCAAGAGTTTGACACCAGTTTCTGTAAAGTGAACCAAATCTTCAGATTCAGTATGAACCCATTGTTTCAAACCATGAGCGGCTCCAAATGGCCAACTTTGATAGAAAAGTTGGAACTTACCATTAAAGTAAGAAAAACCGTTTGGGTCATTTAGAAGTCCTGTTTCTGGTTCAATATGGTAGCTTGCACGCCAAGGTGATTTGCCAACATTCTCTTTAATCTTTGTTTTTTCTCCGTCTATCCAATCTGTGTATGGACGGTAACGAACTTCTGTTGGTAGATTCATATTTAATAATCTCCTAATTTATTTGTTAGTAATATAGTAAACGTTTTACCTAGAAAAATCAACGATTTATAATAAGAAAACAAAAAAATGCTAAACGTTTGACATATGACAGAAAGATGTTAAAATTAATATCGTAAAGAAAAGTGAAACGTTTTCAAAAACAAATTTTATTAAGGAGAATTTTGCAAATGGATTACAAACAAATTGCAAAAGAAGTCATCGAAGCCCTCGGTGGACGTGAAAATGTTAACAGTGTTGCTCACTGTGCGACACGTCTACGTGTTATGGTTAAAGATGAAAACAAAATCAATAAAGAAAAAGCTGAGAATATTGAAAAAGTTCAAGGTGCTTTCTTTAACTCAGGTCAATACCAAATGATCTTTGGTACAGGTACTGTTAACAAGATTTACGACGAAGTCGTTGCTCAAGGTCTTCCAACAGCATCTAAAGACGAACAAAAAGCAGAAGCTGCTAAACAAGGGAACTGGTTCCAACGTGCCATCCGTTCATTCGGTGACGTTTTCGTTCCATTGCTTCCAGCTATCGTAGCGACTGGTCTTTTCATGGGTATCCGTGGAGCCATCAATAATGATACAGTTCTTGCTCTTTTTGGTACAACATCTAAAGCCTTCGCTGCTACTGATTTCTACACTTATACAGTTGTATTGACAGATACAGCCTTTGCCTTCTTCCCAGCCTTGATCTGTTGGTCAGCCTTTAACGTTTTCGGTGGTTCACCACTTCTTGGTTTGGTTCTTGGTTTGATGATGGTTAACAATGCTCTTCCAAATGCTTGGGATGTTGTATCAGGTGCTGCAAAACCAATTTACTTCTTTGACTTTATTCCAGTAGTTGGTTACCAAAACTCAGTCCTTCCAGCCTTCTTCGTAGGTTTGATTGGTGCTAAGTTTGAACAATGGGTTCGTAAATGGGTTCCAGATGTTCTTGACCTTCTCTTGCGTCCACTTGTTGTCTTTGCTGTGATGTCAGCTTTGGCCCTCTTTATCATTGGTCCTGTCTTCCACACAGTTGAGAGCTACGTACTTGCTGGTACAGAGTGGATTCTTGCCTTGCCATTTGGTCTTGCAGGTCTTGTTCTAGGTGGTATTCACCAAATTATCGTCGTTACAGGGGTTCACCACGTTTTCAACTTGCTTGAAGCTAACCTTATTTCTAATACAGGTAAAGACCCACTTAACGCTATCATCACAGCTGCGATGACTGCTCAAGCTGGTGCAACACTTGCTGTTGGTGTTAAAACTAAAGACTCTAAGTTGAAAGCTCTCGCTTTCCCTGCAAGTCTTTCAGCAGTACTTGGTATCACTGAACCAGCTATCTTCGGGGTTAACCTTCGTTTCGGTAAACCATTTATCATGGGTCTTATCGCTGGTGCTGCTGGTGGTTGGTTGGCATCAATCCTTAACCTTGCTGGTACAGGATTTGGTGTAACAATCGTTCCTGGTACTCTTCTCTACCTAAATGGTCAAGTACTTAAGTATGTAATCATGGTACTTGTAACACTTGCTCTTGGTTTCGCTCTTACTTGGATCTTTGGATATAAAGAGGAAGAGGTTGAAGCTCAAACAGAAGTTGTTGCTGAAGATATCGCCTCAGCAGGTTCTGCTCCAGTTGCATTGCAAGCTGAAACAATTGCTGCACCACTTAAAGGTGAAGTTGTAGCTTTGGAAAATGTAAATGACCCAGTCTTCTCTTCAGGAGCTATGGGTAAAGGTGCCGCTATCAAACCTTCAGGTAACCGAGTTGTTGCACCATTTGATGGTGAAGTGCAAATTGCCTTCCCAACAGGTCACGCTTACGGTCTTAAATCTGATAAAGGTGCTGAAGTGCTTATCCACATCGGTATCGATACTGTCTCACTTGACGGTAAAGGATTTGATGCTAAGGTTCAAGCAAATCAACGTGTTAAAAAAGGTGATGTCTTGGCTACCTTCGATAGCTCAGTTATCACTGAAGCAGGTCTTGACGATACAACTATGGTTATCGTTACAAACACTGCAGACTACGAAGATGTTTCATCAGTAGCAACTGGTTCAGTTGCCGAGGGTGATGACTTCATCGCAGTTAAATAATAAGCTAGAAAAGTCGAAGCTGTTTCGGCTTTTTTAGTTGAATGTTTTATAAAGAAGAGTGATATGAAGCCAAGTTGGTAGCAGCTTAAATATGCTTTTATTTAGATTGTCTTTTATCTTACTTTTTCTTTATAATAGTGACAAGATAGTTATTTATTAATCATAAAAGGAGATAGCTTTACATATGGCTAAACTACACGGAAGCTTGGAAGCTGGTGGTACAAAGTTTGTTTGTGCTGTTGGTGATGAGAAATTCCAAGTCATTGAAAAAACTCAATTCCCAACAACTACACCTTACGAAACAATTGATCGTACGATTGAATTTTTCAAACGTTATGAAGATCAGTTGGAAGGAATCGCTATTGGTTCATTTGGTCCGATAGATGTTGATCCAAATTCAGAAACATATGGTTTTGTAACTTCAACGCCAAAACCACACTGGTCAAACATAGACCTTCTTGGTTTAATCGCTAAGGAATTTAATGTTCCGTTCTACTTTACGACTGATGTGAATTCATCTGCTTATGGTGAAACACTTGCTCGTAAAGGTGTTAAGAGTCTTGTTTATTACACTATCGGAACTGGTATTGGTGCTGGTGCTATTCAAAATGGAGAATTCATTGGTGGCTTAGGTCATACTGAGGTGGGTCACGTCTATGTACCACTTCACCCAAATGATGTTGCCAATGAATTTAACGGAACGTGTCCATTCCACCGCGGATGTTTGGAAGGTTTGGCTGCTGGTCCATCGCTTGAAGCCCGTACAGGTATTCGTGGTGAATTGATTGAGCAAAACTCTGAGGTTTGGGATGTTCAATCTTACTACATTGCTCAAGCTGCTGTCCAAGCAACTGTGCTCTACCGCCCAGAGGTTATCGTCTTTGGGGGTGGTGTTATGGGACAAGAACACATGCTTCGCCGTGTCCGTGAAAAATTCACAGCTCTGTTGAATGGTTACCTTCCAGTGCCAGACGTGACTGAGTATATTGTGACACCGGCTGTTTCAGGTAATGGGTCTGCGACACTTGGTAACTTTGCACTTGCCAAAGATGTAGCTGACAAATACTCACGCAAATAACCCAAATATGTAAAATCGCTTTAAGACATGATCTTAAGGCGTTTTGCTCTATACAGGAGGATGTAATGGAACCTTTATTTTTAGATTCGCCAATGCATGAAAAAATATGGGGAGGTAATCGACTTAAGACAGAGTTTGGTTATGATATTCCTAGTGAACACACTGGAGAATACTGGGCAATCTCTGCTCATCCTAATGGTGTATCTTACGTCAAGAACGGGAAGTATTCTGGTTTTCATCTAGCAGAACTTTACAAAGACAAACCAGAACTTTTTGGACATCCAAAGGCGAGTGTATTTCCTTTGTTGACAAAGATTTTGGATGCTAATGATTGGCTGTCAGTGCAGGTACACCCAGACGATGCCTATGGTATGGAGCATGAAGGTGAACTAGGAAAGACGGAGTGTTGGTATATTATTGACGCCGAAGAGGGCGCTGAAATTATCTATGGCCACAAGGCTCAAACCAAGGAAGAGCTGGCAACTTTGATTGAAGCGGGTGATTGGGATGGGCTTTTGTCGAAAACGCCTGTAAAAAAAGGTGACTTTTTCTTTGTACCAAGCGGTACCATGCATGCTATTGGTCCAGGTATCCTTATCCTAGAAACACAACAATCTAGCGATACCACTTATCGTGTATATGACTTTGATCGTAGAGATGATCAAGGCAATCAACGTGAGCTTCACATCCAACAGTCTCTTGAGGTTCTGAATCTTGGGGAGCCCCAAAATAGTGTTCCATCAACTGTTAAGACCATGCAGTTAGAGATGACTTGTTTGACATCAAACGCCTTTTTCACAGTATACAAATGGAAATTCAGTGGATTAGTTGATTTCAAGCAATCAGCCCCTTATTTGCTCTGTTCAGTGCTTTCTGGTAATGGGACTTTGACTGTCGATTCACGCATTTATTGTCTAAAAAAAGGTGATCACTTCCTTCTTCCAAATAATGTTACAGATTGGGAAATTGATGGACAATTAGAGATGATTGTCAGTCACCCTAACGAGGCTTGAGTATGAGTAATGAACAAGCATTATCAGCTCTTTTTGAGCGTGTTGAAATTGGGTGATCCTATTATTTTGAGGGAGCTTATTATCGTTTGAAAGACTATGGAGACCACATTTATGGTTTGCAACGGGCAATTTCTGATATGTGTGGTGAAAAGACAGCCTCTCCTAGTATCAAATTTTACTGGGAAAATGGTGTCCTGGAATACGAATTTTACGTGGATTTTGAGGCCAGCCCTATGATTATGAAGGATTATAGTAGTGATAGAGCTTTCTTTGAACAGGCCTTTGAAAATCTCTTACATGACTTTGAGGATTTCTTAGAGAATCAAGAAATCATTGAGGGATAGCCTTGAAGTGTTATTGTCGATATTTTCAGTGAATCTAATAAAGAAGTTTTAGTTTATTTGCTAATCTGTTGTGAAAGCCTTTAAACTAGGGCTTTTTTCTTTGTCAATACTTGAGTGATTTCTTGTTTAAAAGGGGCATTTGTGGTAAAATACGGAGATAAGGACTGTCGAAAGGAAAAAAGATGGCAAATATATTACGCAAAATCATTGAAAATGATAAGGGCGAAATTAAAAAACTAGAAAAAACTGCCAAGAAAGTTGAGAGCTATGCTGATGCAATGGCAGCTCTTTCAGATGAAGAACTTCAGGCAAAAACAGAAGAATTTAAACAACGATATCAAAACGGAGAAAGTCTAGATCAGCTCTTGCCGGAGGCATTTGCGGTTGTTCGTGAGGGAGCAAAACGTGTCCTTGGACTTTTCCCATATCGTGTGCAAATTATGGGTGGTATTGTGCTTCACTATGGTGACGTAGCGGAGATGCGTACAGGGGAAGGGAAAACCCTTACTGCGACAATGCCTGTCTACTTGAATGCTATTTCAGGTGAAGGTGTACACGTTATCACCGTTAACGAATACCTTTCAGAGCGTGATGCGACTGAAATGGGTGAGCTTTATAGTTGGCTCGGTTTGTCAGTAGGGATCAACCTTTCATCTAAATCACCAGCTGAAAAACGTGAAGCTTATAATTGTGACATCACTTACTCAACCAGCTCAGAGGTAGGTTTCGACTATCTTCGTGATAATATGGTTGTTCGTAAGGAAAACATGGTACAACGCCCATTGAACTTTGCCTTGGTCGATGAGGTTGACTCGGTTCTTATTGATGAAGCTCGTACACCATTGATCGTATCAGGGCCTGTAAGTTCAGAAACTAATCAGTTGTATCACCGTGCGGATGCTTTTGTTAAGACATTGACTGAAGATGATTATGCGATTGATATTCCAACAAAAACAATTGGTTTGAATGACTCAGGTATTGACAAGGCTGAAGAGTTCTTCAACTTGGAAAATTTGTACGATATTGACAATGTTGCCTTGACTCACTATATTGACAATGCCCTTCGTGCCAACTACATTATGTTGCGTGATATTGACTACGTGGTAAGTCCTGAGCAAGAAATCCTTATTGTTGACCAATTTACTGGTCGTACCATGGAAGGTCGTCGTTTTTCAGATGGGCTCCACCAAGCCATTGAGGCTAAAGAAGGTGTACCAGTCCAAGAGGAAACCAAGACTTCTGCCTCAATCACTTACCAAAATATGTTCCGTATGTACAAGAAATTGTCAGGTATGACTGGTACTGGTAAGACTGAAGAGGATGAATTCCGTGAAATCTATAACATGCGAGTCATCCCAATTCCAACAAACCGTCCAATTCAACGTATTGACCATGATGACCTTCTGTACTCAACTTTGGATGCTAAATTCCGTGCTGTGGTACAAGATGTTAAGCGTCGTTATGAGAAGGGGCAACCAGTTCTTATTGGTACGGTTGCCGTTGAAACATCTGACTTGATTTCTAAGATGTTGGTTGACGCAGGTATTCCTCACGAAGTGCTTAATGCCAAGAACCACGAAAAAGAAGCGCATATTATCATGAATGCAGGTCAACGTGGTGCTGTTACGATTGCGACCAATATGGCCGGTCGTGGTACTGACATCAAACTTGGTGAAGGTGTTCTGGAGCTTGGTGGACTTTGTGTCATTGGTACAGAGCGTCATGAAAGTCGTCGTATCGACAACCAGTTGCGTGGTCGTTCGGGACGTCAAGGGGATCCAGGGGAGTCTCAATTCTACCTATCTCTTGAAGACGAATTGATGCGTCGTTTCGGTTCTGACCGTATCAAGCATGTCTTGGAACGTTTGAACGCTGATGACGAAGATATTGTTATCAAATCACGTATGTTGACCCGTCAAGTGGAATCAGCTCAAAAACGTGTCGAAGGGAATAACTACGATACTCGTAAACAAGTCCTTCAGTACGATGACGTTATGCGTGAACAGCGTGAAATCATCTACGCTGAGCGTTATGATGTTATTACAGCAGAACGTGACCTTGAACCTGAAATCAAGGCTATGATCAAGCGTACTATTAACCGTATGGTTGATGGACACAGTCGTAACGATCAAGAAGAAGCTCTTAAAGGTATCTTGAACTTTGCACGTCAGGCCTTGGTTCCTGAGGATGCCATCTCGCTTGAAGATCTAAAAGAAGTGGGAGAGGTGACTAAACGTAGTGTTAATTATGATGCTATCAAGGTTTATCTGACTGAGTTAGCAGATAATGTTTATGATCGTCAAATTAAGAAATTGCGTTCAGAGGAGGCTATTCGCGAATTCCAAAAAGTCTTGATTTTGATGGTTGTTGATAATAAGTGGACAGACCACATTGATGCCCTTGATCAATTACGTAACGCCGTTGGTATGCGTGGTTATGCGCAAAACAACCCAATCGTTGAGTATCAATCTGAAAGTTTCAAGATGTTCCAAGATATGATTGGTGCTATTGAGTATGATGTAACTCGTACGATGATGAAAGCACAAATCCACGAACAATCTCGTGAACATGTTAATGAACGTGTTTCAACAACAGCAACAGGCAATATTCAAGCACATCAAGCAGATGCTAATGGTCAAGAGATTGACTTTAGCAAGGTTGGTCGTAATGACTTCTGTCCATGTGGCTCTGGTAAGAAATTCAAAAATTGTCACGGTCGTAAACAGTTTAAGATAAAAAGAAATAGGTAATTATAATGGTTTTTAAAGCAGTAAGTGAAAAAATTGATTTTGATGCAGTTAAAGAATCAACTACATTGACAGGAGAAGCCCTTGCCAAGAAGCAAGCTCGTGATAAAGAGCTTGAGGCAATCATCAAGGGTGAGGACAACCGTACACTTTTGGTGATTGGTCCATGTTCATCTGATAATGAGGATGCAGTTCTTGATTATGCACACCGTTTGGCTAAACTTCAAGAAGAAGTGAAAGATAAAGTATTTATGGTTATGCGTGTTTATACTGCTAAACCTCGTACAAACGGTGATGGGTATAAAGGGCTTGTGCACCAACCTGATGCTGAAGGAAAACCGAATCTAATTAATGGTATCAAAGCTGTACGTAATCTTCACTACCGTGTTATCACAGAAACTGGTATCACAACTGCTGACGAAATGCTTTACCCGGAAAACCTTCCTTTGGTAGATGACCTTGTGTCCTACATTGCCATTGGTGCTCGTTCTGTAGAAGATCAACAACACCGTTTCGTCGCGTCGGGTATTGACGTACCAACTGGAATGAAAAATCCAACATCAGGTAACCTTAACATTATGTTTAATGGTATCTATGCTGCACAAAACAAACAAGACTTCCTCTTTAACGGTGAAGAAGTTCAGACATCTGGAAATCCGTTAGCACACGCTATCCTTCGTGGATCAACAAATGAATACGGGAAGAATATTCCTAATTTCTACTATGATGATATCCTTGATACTATTAACACCTATGAAAAGATGGGACTTCAAAATCCATTTATCGTGATTGATACGAACCACGATAATTCTGGTAAACGTTACTTGGAGCAAGTACGTATTGTACGTCAGACCTTGATTAACCGTGATTGGAATGAAAAAATCAATAAGTTTGCACGTGGATTTATGATCGAGTCTTATCTTGAAGATGGTCGTCAGGACACACCAGAAGTTTATGGAAAATCAATTACTGACCCATGTCTTGGTTGGGATAATACTGAGCAATTGATTCGTGAAATTCACGCAACACTTTCAAAATAATAATTTGAAAACAGTCTGAATGTAAAGAATTGAGCCGTTTTGGGATCTTCCAAACGGCTCGACTCTTTATCCAAAATAGGAAGTAGAGAATAGGGAAATGGGAATTCATAAAATTAGTTCATTAATTGATACAGCAGAAGTAAGAAAAGCACATGCTCTTACAGGAGATGACTTGGCGAAAAAACAGGTTAATGATAGTGCCTTAGCTAAGATAATTAAAGGTGAGGATGATCGTCTTCTCTTAGTTATTGGACCATGTTCGTCAGATAATGAAAAAGCTGTACTTGACTATGCTCATCGCCTATCTAAGTTGCAAGAGGAAGTCAAGGATAAGATTTTCATTGTTATGCGTGTTTATACGGCTAAACCACGCACAAATGGTGATGGTTATAAAGGACTTGTTCACCAACCTGATTCAGAAGGAGCTACTGATCTTATAACAGGTATTAAGGCAGTGCGTCGTCTACAATCTCGCATTATTAGGGAAACCGGACTTCCGCTTGCTGATGAGATGCTATATCCGACAAATCTAATCTATTTTGAAGATTTGTTAAGTTACCATGCTATTGGTGCTCGATCAGTTGAAGATCAAGAACATCGTTTTGTGGCTTCGGGGCTTGATGTCCCAACGGGGTTGAAAAATCCAACTTCTGGAAATCTTAATGTTATGTTCAATGCTATCTATGCTGCTCACAACGAGCAAGAGTTTATCTACAATGGCCATGAAGTGAAAACAGACGGTAATCCATTAGCACATGCTATTTTACGTGGTTCTAGTAACGAATATGGTCAAAACGAGGTTAACTACCACTACGAGGACTTAGTTAAGGCTTTGGATAAATATAGTGAATTTGGTTTAGAAAATCCATTTATTCTTGTTGATACAAATCATGATAACTCTGGTAAAAACTTCATGGAGCAAATCCGTATTGTGCGTGAAGTTCTTCTTAACCGTGAGTGGGATAAGCGTATTGCTGATACTGTGCGTGGCTTTATGATTGAATCTTATCTTGAAGATGGTCGTCAAGATACACCTGAAGTTTATGGAAAATCAATCACAGATCCATGCCTCGGTTGGGAAAAAACGGTTAACCTTATTCGTGAAATCCATACTACCCTTTCAAAATAGTTTATGATTTTTGGACATGGTATAGACTTGCAGGAAATTTCAGCAGTTAAAAAGGCCTATGACCGAAACCCACGTTTTGCAAAGAAAGTACTGACACCAAAAGAATGGGAGCGTTTCGAGTCCCTTTCTGGAGAGCGTCAGATGTCGTTTCTGGCAGGCCGTTGGGCGGGGAAGGAAGCTTTTTCAAAGGCCTGGGGTACTGGAATCGGAGCAGTCGGTTTTAAGGATATTGAAATTCTAAATAATGATAAGGGAGCTCCCGTGGTTACTCAGTCGCCTTTTGAAGGAAATGTCTTTATCTCCATTTCTCATAGTGGTGATTTTGTTCAGGCAAGTGTCATTTTAGAAAAAACCAAGAGATAGGTGTTGGAAGAGGATAGCTTATGATTTCGAGTTTACATCGACCAACCTTGGCAAAGGTTGATCTGTCAGCAATTTCAGAAAATATTGAACAAGTGGTTAGTCATATTCCTAAACAGGTGCAGACTTTTGCAGTTGTAAAGGCCAATGCTTATGGTCATGGCGCTGTTGAAGTGGCTAAACATGTGTCTAAGCAGGTGGATGGTTTTTGTGTTTCTAACCTAGATGAGGCGCTTGAACTTCGTCAAGCTGGCATAGAGCAACCGATACTTATTTTGGGAGTAGTCTTGCCAGATGGTATTCCCTTGGCTATTCAAGAAAATATTAGTCTGACGGTGGCCTCACTTGAGTGGTTGGCACTGGCTCAGAAACAAGAGCTTGATTTGACAGGTTTGACCTGTCATATTAAGGTTGATTCAGGTATGGGTCGTATTGGGGTACGTAACCTAAAGGACGCAGATAACTTGATTGCTGGTCTGAAGGCTCTTGGTGCTGATGTCGAAGGTATTTTTACTCATTTTGCAACAGCTGATGAAGCAGATGATAGTAAATTTAAGCGTCAATTATCTTTCTTCACCGATTTGGTGGATAACTTGACTGATAGACCTCGCTTGGTGCACGCTAGCAACTCAGCGACAAGTATTTGGCATGCAGCAACCGTCTTTAATACGGTACGTCTGGGTGTTGTCATCTATGGTCTCAATCCTAGTGGCAGTGTCTTGGAACTTCCCTATAATATTCAACCTGCCCTAAGTTTAGAGACAGCTCTTATTCATGTTAAGACCCTTCCAGCCGGTCAAGACGTGGGTTACGGTGCAACCTATACAACTACGGATGAAGAAGTTATTGGAACGCTTCCAATTGGCTATGCGGATGGTTGGACTAGAGATTTACAAGGTTTCCATGTTATTGTGGATGGACAACTTTGTCCTATTGTTGGGCGTGTGTCTATGGACCAGATCACTGTTCGCCTTCCTAAGGTTTATCCACTAGGAACTCCAGTTACGCTTATGGGTGAAAATGGAGGAGCGAGCATTACTGCGACAGAGGTGGCTGAAAAGCGTGGCACAATCAACTACGAGGTCCTTTGTTTACTTAGTGATCGTGTACCTCGTAGCTATGACTAATATAAAAAAGGAACTCCAGTTTGATACTGGATTTTTTGATTTTAGGGAAGATCATTTCCATGTGTTATAATAGCTGATAAGGCTTCCTCTTTTACAAGGAATAGAACTCGATAGAAATGATATAGAATATGATTCAACTAGATTCACCAATTGCAGATTTGAAGGGCTTTGGTCCTAAGTCCGCTGAAAAATTTACCAAATTAGATTTACACACAGTTGGGGACCTCTTGCTTTATTTTCCTTTTCGATATGAAGATTTTAAGAGTAAGTCCATCTTTGAACTGATGGATGGAGAAAAGGCCGTCATTACAGGAACAGTGGTAACACCGGCCAATGTGCAGTATTATGGCTTTAAACGTAATCGTCTTAGCTTTAAAATAAAGCAGGGTGAGGCTGTGATTGCCATTAATTTCTTTAATCAGCCTTATCTTGTGGACAAGTTTGAGGTGGGGGCAGAAGTGGCTATCTTTGGCAAGTGGGACCGTAAGAAGTCTGCAGTGACTGGTATGAAAGTCTTGGCTCATGTTGAGGACGATATGCAGCCAGTCTACCATGTGGCTCAGGGTGTTAGTCAGGCCCAGCTGATAAAGGCTATAAAGGTAGCTTTTGACAGTGGCGCCCTTAATTTGTTGGAGGAAAGTCTCCCCCAAGTGCTGATGGACAAGTATCGTCTCATGGGACGTCAAGAGGCTGTGCGTGTCATGCATTTTCCTAAAGATTTGGCTGAATATAAGCAGGCCCTACGTAGGATTAAGTTTGAGGAGCTCTTTTATTTCCAGATGAATTTACAGGTGCTAAAGGCTGAGAATAAATCAGAGACCAATGGACTAGCGATTTCTTACGATGAGGTAAAAATAAAAGCCAAGATTGCTACCCTTCCTTTCCCTCTGACCAAAGCCCAGGAGCGCAGTTTATCAGAAATCCTAGCTGATATGAAATCTGGGGCTCACATGAACCGTCTCTTGCAGGGAGACGTGGGCTCAGGAAAGACAGTTATTGCTAGTCTTGCCATGTATGGGGCTTATACGGCAGGATTGCAGTCTGCCCTTATGGTGCCGACGGAAATCTTAGCAGAGCAGCATTATCAGAGTTTGAAGGGACTTTTTCCTGAGCTAAAGGTAGTCCTCTTAACTTCTGGGATGAAGATGGCAGATAAGAAAGTAGCTCTTTCTAAAATTGAGTCTGGGGAGGCTCAAATGATTGTGGGAACTCACTCACTGATTCAGGATGCGGTGATTTATCATAAACTTGGGTTGGTGATTACTGATGAACAGCACCGATTTGGAGTTAACCAACGTCGTATTTTCCGAGAGAAGGGAGACAATCCTGATGTCCTCATGATGACAGCAACACCCATTCCTAGGACCTTGGCAATCACTGCCTTTGGGGAGATGGATGTGTCAATCATTGATCAGATGCCGGCTGGACGTAAGACTATTATTACCCGTTGGGTTAAACATGAGCAACTAGACACCGTATTGACTTGGATTAAGAGTGAGTTAGAAAAAGATGCTCAGGTCTATTTTATTTCTCCTTTGATTGAAGAGTCTGAGTCTCTTGATTTGAAAAATGCTGTTGCCCTTCATCAGGAACTCACAGAGTTTTTTGGAGATTCAGCTACGGTGGCTCTGATGCATGGTCGGATGAAAAATGATGAAAAAGACCAAATTATGCAGGATTTTAAGGACAAAAAATCTCAGATTTTAGTATCAACCACAGTTATTGAAGTTGGAGTTAACGTACCTAATGCTACGGTTATGGTTATTATGGATGCGGATCGTTTTGGACTTAGCCAGCTTCACCAGCTTCGAGGCCGTGTAGGGCGTGGAGACAAGCAGTCTTACTGTGTCTTGGTGGCTAATCCTAAAAATGATACCGGTAAAAAACGCATGCAGGCCATGTGTGAGACTACGGATGGTTTTGTTTTAGCAGAAGAGGACCTTAAAATGCGTGGCTCAGGAGAGATTTTCGGGACGCGGCAGTCAGGCATTCCTGAATTTCAGGTGGCTGATATTGTGGAAGACTATAATATCCTAGAAGAAGCAAGGTGCGTGGCCAGTCAAATTGTTTCTGACCCTAACTGGCGTGAGAATCCTGATTGGCAGGTGCTAGAAGCTCATTTGAGAAACCAAGATGAGTTTGACTGAGGAGGAAACCAATGAAAAAGAAGCGGTTAAAACTCGATTTTTTGCTATCTGCCATGCCTTCTTTCTTAGGATGATAGGTCTTATATTTTATTTTGCAGGCTTTACCTTATTTTATCCATGATAACAAAAACTCTCAGTGAACTCACTGAGAGTTTTTGCTTCCTTCAAGTTTATTACAAGCTTTCTTTAAGTTAGAGACCCTATAATAAAACCATCAAAACGAGTTAGGTTTTGATAATAAAACGTTTTGGCTAGGTCAAACCATTCCTAAAAAGGAGGAAAAACAATGACAGTAAAAATTAAAGTAATTTATAACCCCAATTTTCAAAAGCATCCTCAAGACTTTAAGGTTTATCAAAACTAATAGTGATGCCCAGGAAGAGGCTAAATTTACCCATATTCTACAGCTTTCATCCCTCAATTTCCAAAAATCCTTTTTTCTTTTTCATAACGTAGAATCCCTCTTCTTAAAATCATAACAAGTCTAGACGGAAGAATGACCAGTTTAGGCGATTAACATAAGTAAGATAACCGGTTGAGATTTTCTTAACTGGTTTTTCTGTTTTTCGAATCATTGAACAAATCTTATTTGTAAAGTAGTAAAACCTTATCTATAAACTAGTATTTTTTCTTCAGCCATGCAATCCGGGATAGACTGGCTAGCACAGTACCACAGACCATGGTGACATGTGTCTGTAAGACGATTAGTTCCTAGTGGAAATCTTTGTTTTCCAATTTATCAGTTGCTTCAATGCTAAGTTTCATGTCTTACCCTTCAATATAATCTTTCAATTCTTGGCCTTCTAGTCCTGCACTGAGTGCAATGAGGAGCTTGAGACGAGCTTTTGGAGCATTGAGTTCTTTGATGAACATAACGCCTGCTTCTTGGAGTTTAACACCACCACCTTCATAGGCATAGACTGGCTCGGCGATGCCGTTAAAGCAACGGGAAACGAGTACAACGGGAACTCCCTTGTCCATAAGTGACTTAATTTCTCTTGCAGCTAGTGGTGGGAGATTTCCGGCGCCTAGAGCCTCGATAACCACGCCGTCAATCTTTTCAGGGGCTAGGAGACTGATGATACCATCTCCAATTCCCATTCCAGCATAAGCCTTAATGATTGGCACAGTTCCTGTAATTTGTTTCAAGTCAAAGCGAACACGAGGCTCAGCAGTTTTGAACCAGAGGATATCATGCTTCATGATGATGCCTAGTGGACCATGGGTTGGTGTTTGGAAGGTTGCCACGTTTGTAGTATGGGTCTTAGTCACGTACTTGGCCGCATGGATTTCATCGTTCATAACGACTAGGACACCTTTATCGGCAGCCTTGTCATTGCTTGCGACACGAAGGGCTGAGAGATAGTTGTAGACGCCATCGCTTCCTAGCTCATTTGACGAACGCATGGCACCAGTTATGACGATTGGAATTTCAGGAACGTTCATGGTATCTAGGAAGTAGGCTGTTTCTTCCAGGGTATCTGTTCCGTGGGTGATAACCACCCCATCATATTGTCCAGCTGTTTCCTTGATTTTTTTATAAATATCAAGCATGTGGTAAGGCGTAATGTGTGGGCTAGGGATGTTAAAGAAGTCTAGAACAGTTAAGGCTAGATTATCTAGATCAAGTCCAACATGGTTCATGGGATTATCAGCATTTTGACTGACCTTGCCATCGTCATCTGCGGACATGGAAATGGTTCCTCCAGTATGAAGGACTAGGATTTTTTTAATCATTTATACTACTCACTATCTTATTTATGTTATAATTTATTTTAGCATAAAATGTTAGAAGGAGGGGAGCTCTGTGGCCATTAAAGCAGTCTTTTTTGATATTGATGGGACTTTTCTAAATGACCGAAAACGCGTGTCTAGTTCAACCAAAAAAGCCATCAGTCAGATGAAGGAAGATGGTATCTTAGTTGGTTTGGCAACAGGTCGTGGTCCAGGATTTGTCCAGCCTTTCATGGACAATCTAGGTTTGGATTTTGTAGTCACTTATAACGGTCAGTATATTTTGACTCACGACAAGGTCCTTTATCAAAACCAGCTCCCTAAATCAACAGTCTACAACTTGATTCGCTATGCCACCAAGCACCGTAGAGAGATTTCTCTAGGGACTAGTACAGGTCTTGTTGGTTCTAATATCATCAGTATGGGGACGAGTAAGTTTGGGCAAATCGTTAGTCGTATTGTCCCTAAGTCCTGGGCTAAGATGGTGGAGCGTAGTTTCAAGTCTTTAATTCGTCGTTTCAAGCCACAAAGCATTGAAACCCTTAAAACTATCATGCGTGAGCCTATTTATCAGGTAGTTATGGTAGCGACGGTGGGTGAAACACAAGATATTAAAGAAAAATTTCCTCATGTGAAGATTACCCGCTCAAGTCCTTACTCAGCCGATATTATTTCAGCGGATCAATCTAAGTTGAAAGGTATCGCTCATCTAGGTGAGGTTTTTGATTTCGAACTCAGTGAGGTTATGGCCTTTGGGGATTCGGAAAATGACCTAGAAATGCTGTCTGGCGTTGGCGTTGGTGTTGCCATGGGAAATGGTGAAGATGAACTGAAAGACCAGGCTACCCATGTCACTGATACTAATAACCAGAATGGGATTGCCAAAGCCTTGTCACACTATGGTTTGATTCACTTTGAAACAGAGAATTCATTTACCAGTGATGATGATAATTTCAACAAGGTTAAGGATTTCCACCATTTGATGGATGGCTCAACTACCGATATGCCTCGTGTTTACGGTATTGAGGAAGCTAGTCACCGTTCGGACTTCAAGTTGGAAGAAATTGTCGAATTCCTATATGCTTCATCAGGTGGGGACAAGCGTGTCTTTGGTCAGGCTGTTCTGGATTTGCATGCTGCTCTTGACAAGGCAGCGCTCAAAGTTAGTTCTAAAGAGCACTCAGAGTCAACTATGGTTGGTCAGGTGGATGCATTGACTGACTTGCTTTACTTGACCTATGGCTCATTTGTCCTTATGGGTGTGGATCCTAAGCCTTTCTTTGATACTGTTCATGAGGCTAATATGGGTAAAATTTTCCCAGATGGCAAAGCTCACTTTGATCCTGTGACTCACAAAATTCTTAAACCAAGTGATTGGGAAGCGCGATTTGCACCGGAACCATACATTAAACGTGAGCTAGATCGTCAGATTCAAAAATCTCTACAAAGAAGTAAATAAGAAGAGAAAAAGGTTTGGACAGTCTACTCCAAATCTTTTTCTAATAAAAATGACAGTTATTGATAGCCCTACTTGTGGAAAAATAATGTCATTCCTATGTATTTTTAAGGAGTTTATTATGACTAAAGCAGATTGGTTAGATTTTTTTGAAGCCATTAATGGTCGTTCAGCAACTGAAGAAGAAATTGCAGCAGCACTTGCAGCAGGTGAGTTTCAAGATGACGCACCAGCAGTTGAAGCGGCGCCTGTTCAAGAAGCACCAGCACAACCAATCTTTGCAGGGGCTTAAACCAACTCCAGTCCAAGGAGTGCCAAATCAAGCAGTGCGACCACAAGCTGGTTTTGCGAATGGGCAAGCTGGTCAGCAAGTAGCTTTTGCTAACGGTCAACCTCTTCAACCAGGTCAAAATATCCAATTTATCAATGGCCAAGCTGTAGTTGTTCCAGCCCAACCATCAGCATTTGCAACAACTTTCAAAAATTACTGGACAGGGTTGCTTAATGCATGGCGTCGTCCAGCAGATATGACAGATTATGGTAAACATAATGCTTGGCTTAATTATATCTTCTTGTCATTCTTTACAGGGCTTGCATTCTTTACTATCTTGAGCGCAATAGCACGTAAAGTGGTTAACACTTTAAAGTCAACAGCGAGTGTATTCAGCAGTATCTTTGGATCTTTCGGATCAAATGATTACTCACCATCAGTTTCAAGTCATGCATCTAGTATTGGTTTTGCGGCTTTCTTTGCAAGTATTTTAGCTGCCTTCCTCTTTATCTTTGCCTTCATCTTGGCAGGATTTATAACACGTAAGGCCATCTTTTGTGCCCCTGCAACAACCTTCTTAAATAGCTTCGATCGTTTTGGTCGTTTGACATCATTAGCCTTGCCAGTATTGCTTGTAACTATCTTGTTGGGAGCTATTGGACTTGTTGTCTTCCCAAGCTTTTTGTTTAATATAGTTTGTACTTTGTTTGCAATTGCTAACCTCTTTACAATTGTTCCTGTAACAACAGCATGGAAGGCTGATAAGTTCTATCAAATGATCTTGGCAGCACTCTTGAACGGTGTCGTTTTGTCTATCTTGTTTGCAATCGTATTTACTATCATGTCATCATTTACAATAGGTCTTCTATTCTAAGTAAGCTTAACGATTTTTGAAAAGGCAAGTGTATAGGAGTCTTTATGGCAACAAAAGAAAAGTAGATTGATTTATTTGAAAAGGCAGTTGGTCATCCGCCCCATGTCTTAGAAATTGAAGAAGGCCAAAAATCAGATTTTGATTTAAAGGCTATTAAAGGCATTTCCGCAATGGGATTGGATTAGGAAGTTACTTCTCCTGAACTAACAGAAAAAATTGATGAGTATGACGTTGCCGAGGAAGTGGTTGAAGATGTGGCCCTTGATGACGAAGAGGAAACGACTTTATTAGAAACTGAGGAGCTCACGCCGGTGTCTCGCGAAGACCAGACTCACACCGAAGAACATTCATAAGCTACTTCTAAAGAAGCACAAGTAATCTGGATGAAGGCCTTCAAAAACTAAGTAGGTCGTCAGCCTCTTCCTGAGGAATTTCTTATAGGTAGGTCTTCAGGTTATGATGTGTCGATCATCTATCAGTTTATCTCATATGGTAAGGCTGCTAAACTGGCCAATCCAGCCATGGCAAAAGGAAAGAGAATCCTGATTATTGCTGGTATTGTTGTGGTAGTCTTAGCGCTTGCTGGTTATGGATTTGGTTTTTATTATTACTCACGTGGTCAAGTAGCAGATCGTTATGAATCAGCAACTTATGGTAAGTTTGATAGTTATGCCTCAAATCATAACACAACCCCAGATGGTGTTTCTGACATTTTCCTTAATGATACTGATGATACCATGTATAAGGATGTAACGGCTGATATCGATAAAAATACTACGGGAGCCAAGAACCGTTCCGCTGATAGTATTACTTTCTCAGATGTTGATGTAACTAAAGTCGTTCAGACTGGTGAAAAGAACTTTAAAGTAACTTTCACGGCAGTCTATAATTTCTTTTATGGCTATGATTCGAAGCTCAAGTCATCAGGAGATATTAAAGACAAAATTTCATGGTCATGTAATGTGGAATATGTTGGTGACGATAGTGACTCTAGTGGTAGCAGTTCTAACTACAGCGACTACCATATCAATGGTAAAGCTATCGAATCACAAAAAGTGAGTCGTGAAGATACTGTGAAATAGTAGTTGTTTTCTCATAGAGCTAGTCATTGTTAAACTGATTACAATTAGGAGGGTAGTCCTCTCTACTAAAAATGAGAGCCTGGTAATTGCCAGGTTCTTTTGTTTGTCTGTTTTTACCTCTTAGGGTCTAAACTTTACCACTTACCTAAAAGGCCTTGTTTAGTTTAAAGCAGCTGTTATAATAGAAGAACCATCAAAAGGACAGGAAAGGAGTATTATGAAAGTTAGAATCGAATTGGACCCATCCATGGATGAGCCTGAAATCTTGATTCGAGCTCCTCGGTTAACACAGGAATTGGCCCAGCTCCAAGAATCTATTCTAAAGAAAAAGTTAGTTCCTTTAGCCTTTTACAAGGATCGAAGCGAATATTTTCTGGATTTGGCAAATATTCTCTTTTTTGAAACAGACGGGGAAAAGATTTTTGGACATACCAAGGATGAGGCCTATGAGGTGAAGCAAAAGCTCTACGAATTAGAAGAGTTGCTCCCGATTGCCTTTTGTCGGATTTCCAAATCGACGATTGTTAATGCTAAGCAGATTTATTCTTTAGAGAAGTCTTTTTCGGGGACTAGTACGGTGAATTTCTATCAGACCCACAAGCAGGTCCATGTATCAAGACGCTACTATCAAGTTTTAAAAGAACGACTAAACGAAATGAGGTAAGATAATGAGAAAGAAATTAATTGGGATCCTCTTGATCCTTTTGGCAGCTTTGGTAATTGTACAAGACTATTTTATAAAATGGGAAATTAGTATTTGGATGTTGGCCTGGGTAGTCTTATTGGCAATTTTGTCCCTTTCTAGTCTTTTGAAGCGACATTTTGGTCTTGGTTTCGCCTATGGCATTGTGGCTCTATTTTCACTTAATGGACAGTTCCATTTTCTTCCAGTATCTAACTCGGTCCTTATCTTCTCTTCCATTCTTGCAGTTATTGGCTTGAACATTCTCTTCAATTCTTCTAGTAAAACAAAGAATCGCTTTGGACTGGGTTCTACTGGCTCAGACGCTAATAATGGTGGAAATGATATTGATGTCACTTTTTCAGTAGTGACCAAATATCTCAATGACCAGCAATTTACACATGGGAGTGCGGATGTTAGTTTAGGACAGGCTTCCGTTTATTTTGATAATTGCCGTATTGAGGGGCCATCTGCTCAGTTTGATGTGGACGTTTCTCTTGGAAGTCTTAGCCTCTATGTGCCCAGTGATTGGCGGGTGCATGTGAATGTGGATAACTCTCTTTCAGCTGTACAGCATGAGGAAAATCCTAGCAACTTAACTAACAAGGACTTCTACATCAAAGGTGATGTTTCCTTGGGTAATTTAGAAATTATTTATGTTGGTGAGAGTTCGATTGATTAAGTTAGTGGAGGGAACCTCTGATTAATATAATACCTATTGTTTTATCTCATCTCCTGTGATAAGATAGGCTCAATCTATTTTCAGGAGGGACAAGAGCTCTGGGATTCCTAACGTCATCAAGTCTTTTAAATCAACTAATACTCGAGGGAGTAGGACAAGGGAGAGTTTTTGAAAAGCTGTTCGGTATCACTCTCTTTTTTCCTACTAGAACAGGAATTAATTTTTAAATAAAGTTGTGGTGCTAAATCTTTTGATTTGGTTCTTTTTTTGGCTAGAGGACCAGATATTTTGGGCTTTTCCTGCAGGAGATAAGCTTATGCCTGGACCATAGGCCAGAGGGCTAGAAAGGGATGAGGGAGGAGTCTGATTGTTGGTTAATTCTGTGTTATAATAGCAAGGATTAGTGGTTGTTAGTGCTAAGTGAATGGAAATTCTTGCTTAGTCCGACTTAGTCCGAACGACTGGTGTAGAGACAAGAAAGGGACGTCTTATGAAATTACTTTATACGGATATGTCTCAGGATTTAACAGAAATTCTGACGGAGCAGGCGTCTAGCTATGCTCAAAAGGGAAAGAGGGTTTTTTATATTGCTCCTAGTGCCCTATCCTTTGAAAAGGAGCGAAAGGTTTTAGAATACCTGCCTCAGTCAGCATCTTTTGACATTACGGTGACTCGTTTTACTCAGATGGCTAGGTATTTTATTCTCAATACGAGTAACCCAAAGACTCAGTTGGATGATACAGGTTTGGCCATGATTTTTTATAAAGTGTTGTTGCACATGGGCGATGATGAGCTCAAGGTCTATGGCCGTTTGCGTAAGGATAGCAACTTTATTAATCAATTAGTGGACCTTTATAAAGAGTTGCAGCAGGCCAATATGACAGTATTGGATTTGCAGTATTTGAATCAGGTTGAAAAACAAGAGGATTTGGTAAGGATTTTCAGTGCAGCTCAGGACCTCTTGTTGGCAGGAGATTTTGACAATCAATCAAAGCTTAGTGCCTTCTTTAAGGAAATTACCTCAGGGCATCTGGATGAGGCCTTGAGTAACACAGTTTTGGTCATTGATGGTTTTACCCGTTTCTCGGCTGAGGAGGAGGCTCTGGTTGCACTCTTGAACGACAAGTGCCACCAGATTGTAGTGGGGACCTATACTAGTCAAAAAGCTTATAAGGCCAATTTTGTTTATGGCAATGTTTATCAAGCCTCAGTAGATTTCTTGAGGACTTTGGCTCAGACCTATAAGGTGATACCCGACTACGTGACGACAGACAAGGAGGGCAATCGTTCTTTTGCGCGTATTAGTCGTCTTTTGGAGAGCCGTCATGACTTTAGTACGGTAGATGAGACGGTAACTGAGCAGGATAAGCATGCCCTGAAGGTTTGGGAAGTGGTCAACCAGAAAGAAGAAGTGGCCCAGGTTGCCAAGAGTATTCGCCAGTTGCTGGCAGATGGCAAGCGTTACAAGGATATTTTGGTCTTGCTTGGTGACGAGGAGAGTTATAAGCTTCACGTGGGGCAGATTTTCCGAAAATTTGATATTCCTTATTATTTTGGTAAGGAAGAAAGCATGTCTAGCCATCCTTTGGTGGAGTTTGTGGATTCGCTAGAGCGTATCAAGCGCTATAACTACCGTGCTGAGGATTTGCTTAACCTTGTAAAATCCGGTCTCTATGGTGGTTTTGCTCAAGAGGATTTAGACCTTTTTGAGTATTATGTCAATTTTGCGGATATCAAGGGGCGTCATAAATTCTTGTCTGATTTTACAGCTAATAGTCGTGATAAGTATAATTTAGACCAGATCAATGCCTTGCGGTCACAATTGATAGAGCCCTTGGACAAGTTTCTTAATAGTCGCAAACAAAAGGGATCTAGTCTACTCAAGAAACTGGTGGTCTTTTTAGAGGCTGTGCAACTGCCAAGTCAGATGGTTGAATTGTCCACCAAGGCCAGTGAAGCTGAAAAAGAACAGAATGAACAGGTTTGGAAGGCTTTCACTCATATCTTGGAGCAGGTTGAGACTATCTTTGGAGACGAATCGCTCTCAGTGGACGACTTTTTGTCTATCTTGCGTTCGGGAATGTTGGCCTGTGATTACCGTACGGTTCCAGCCACTGTTGATGTGGTCAATGTGAAAAAATACGACTTAATACAGCCACATTCGGCTCCGTATGTTTTTGCCTTGGGGATGACCCAGTCACATTTTCCTAAGGTAGGACAAAATAAGAGTCTTTTGTCTGATGAGGAGCGTAGTCGTATCAATGAGGCGACGGATGAGCACAGGAGATTGGATATTGTTACGCAGATCAATAGTAAGCGAGGTCATTTTGTGGCTATGTCGCTTTTCAATGCTGCTAGTGAACAATTAGTGCTTAGTCAGCCACAAATTATAAATGAAAGTCAAGATGACATGTCTGTTTATTTGAAGGAGCTTCTTGACCTTGGTATTCCATTGGTGGAAAAGGGACGCAATCGTTTCGAAGCAAAGGGGGACCAGATTGGGAACTATAGAGACCTTCTGTCGACTGTCATTGCCCTTAACAGTAGTCATTTGGATCTTGACTTGGACAAAGAAACCCAGACTTTCTGGTCGGTTGCTGTACGCTATCTCCGTAAGCGACTTGATAAGGATCAAGTCTTGATTCCAAAGGTGATTGACGATGTGACGACAACCAAGGTGGACGATCAGGTCATGCAGTTGGTCTTTCCGGAGGAAGAACCACTGAAATTATCAGCTACAGCTCTGACGACCTTCTATAACAACCAATATCTTTATTTCTTGCGTTATGTTTTGGAACTTGAGGAGCTAGAGTCTATCCATCCGGATGCTCGACACCACGGGACTTATTTACACCGAGTCTTTGAGCGTGTGATGGGTGATTCGTCATCAGAAAGCTTCGATGATAAATTGGAAAAGGCCATTGCTCAGACCAATCAGGATCAACCTTTTGAAATTCTCTATACCGAGGACCAAGAGAGTCGTTTCTCTCGTCAGATTTTGGAGGACATTGCGCGTTCAACTGCCAGTGTTCTACGTGACAATGCGGCGGTTAAGGTTGAGCGTGAGGAAGTCAAGTTTGACTTGCTTTTAGCAAATAGCATCAAGATTACTGGGATTATTGACCGAGTGGACCGTTTAACAGATGGTGCTCTGGGTGTTGTTGACTATAAAACAGGTAAAAATGTCTTTGATATTCAGAAATTCTACAATGGCCTCAGTCCGCAATTGGTGACCTATCTGGAGGCTCTCCGTCAAACCTATAAGGTTGATGCTGATCAACTTTTTGGGGCTATGTATCTTCACATGCAGGTCCCACAGCTTAACCTAGCTCAGATTGGTTTGGAAAAGCTAGCGGCTCAGGCTCATAAGGAATTGACTTACAAGGGACTTTTTGTGTCTTCAGAAACGGAGCATTTGACTGGTGGAAACTATGATCTGCAAAAGACTGTCACCTATGACAAGGAGGATTTAGAAACCTTGTTGGACTACAATATTAAGCTCTTTAGGAGTGCTGCTGAAGTTATTCGAAGTGGGAATTTTGCGATCAATCCTTATACTGAGGATGGCAAGTCTGTTCAAGGGGATCAAATCAAGTCTATTACTCACTTCGAGGCCGACCGCCACATGGGACAGGCTCGTAAACTCTTACGTTTACCCAAAAAGGGCAAGAAGGAAGCCTATTTGGAGTTGATGGCAAAAACTGAGGAAGAGAATCAGATGCAAGTTTCTGAAAATACTATCTCCTTTCCAGTCATTGATCATGCTGTGAGAGTAGACAAAAAAGACCAGGAGGATAACCATGTTGACTAAAGCTTTTTTAAGTCCAGCAGAGATTGAGGAACGTATTGCCCAAGAAGCAGCTTCTGACAAGGATCGCAAGTTAACACCAGAACAGATTGAAGCTATTTACAGTAATGGTACTAATATTTTGGTATCTGCCTCAGCTGGTTCAGGGAAAACCTTTGTCATGGTTGAGCGTATCCTTGATATGATTGGACGTGGCGTTGGTATTGATCAACTCTTTATCTCAACCTTTACGGTAAAAGCTGCAGGTGAGTTAAAGGAGCGTCTGGAAAAGCGGCTGACAAAGCATTTAGGACAGGCAGAGACGGATGAGGAGCGGGCATTTCTTTCAGACCAGATTGCCAAGATTGGGACGGCTGATATTGGAACCATGGATGCCTTTACCCAGAAATTGGTCAATCAGTATGGCTATCTCCTGGGTGTGTCACCTACTTTCCGTATCATGACAGACCTTGCTGAGCAGACGCTTATGAAAAATGAGGTTTATGCTGATCTCTTCAATGATTATATGCAAGGAAAGGATGCCCAACTTTTTCAAAAATTGGTCCGTAATTTCACTGGACATAGCAAAACTAGCAAGGCTTTTCGTGATTTAGTTTACGATATTTACAGCTTTTCTCAGGCTACTGCAGATCCTGAAAAATGGCTACGTCAAAATCTCTTGAAAGGACAGATCGAGGCTAAGCCAGAACAGGCTAAAAATGAGCTTTTAGACAGTCTTAAAGATGGATTGTTGGCTGATTTCCTAGCTTTCTTAAGAGACCATTTAGGTATAGCTCAGCGTGAATTTGCCAAGGCCAAGTATCTGAATAATGTGTCAGATGCCATTATCCTTCTTGAGGGCTCCTTGATTAATGACCAAACTGATATGGAGGACCTCCTCAAACAACTATTGACTCTGTCAGGAGGTACTGGTTTGACCAATATGACCCGTCCTAAAGACGAGGAACTCAAGGCCTACAAGGAAGCATACAACAAGACCAAAAATGAGTTTGTGGCTCAGTTGCGAGAGGTCGATACTCAGCTCACCGTTCTGGAGGTTTTGGCCAAGCATAATGATGATATCCTACCTATGTTGGAGCTACTTCAGTCCTTTGTACTTGATTTTTCGGATCAGTATTTACAGGCAAAGATTCAGGAAAATACCTTTGAATTCTCGGATATTGCCCACTTTGCTATCCGTATTTTGGAAGAAAATCCAGAGGTAGCAGTCAGCTACCGGGACCGTTACCATGAAGTTATGGTGGATGAGTATCAGGACAATAGCCATACTCAAGAACGAATGTTGGAACTTCTATCTAACGGCCATAACCGATTCATGGTGGGAGATATCAAGCAGTCCATTTATCGTTTCCGTCAGGCAGACCCTCAGATTTTTAATGATAAGTTTCAGCTTTTCCTTGAAAATCCTGATGCAGGTAAGCTGATTCTCCTTAAGGAGAACTTTCGTAGTCAATCTGAAGTCCTTGATGCGACAAATGGTGTTTTTAGCCACCTCATGGATCAGGCAATCGGGGACATCCTATATGACAAGACTCATATGTTGGTAGCAGGTAGTCAGAAGCAAAAAGAGCCCCATCCTGAAAATGAAACTGAGGTTCTGATTTATAATAGTGATGAATCTAGTACGAGTGAGGATGAAGAAGGTCCTGATCAAGCTATCAGCAGCGGTGAGATTTCCTTGGTTATCAAAGAAATTATCAAACTTCATGAGCAGGGTGTACGTTTTGAGGACATCACCCTCCTAGCACCGAACCGTAACACCTATCTGGACTTGATGGTAAGTTTCGAGGAACACGGTATTCCCTTGGTTCCTGACGAGTATAAGTCAAGCTACCTAGAGTCACTAGAAGTTATGATTATGTTGGACACCCTTCGTGCTATCAATAATCCTCTTAACGATTATGCTCTCGTTGCTCTCCTTCGTTCACCTATGTTTAACTTCAACGAGGATGACCTGACTCGTATCGCAGTTCAGGCTGACAAAGGCCAATTCTATGATAAGCTTCTTGCAGCTCATACCAAATCAGGCCTTCATCCGGAAGTTGTGATGCAAGGACTTGATGCCAAGTTGACTCTCTTCACAGAGACTCTGGCAGATTGGCGTGACTACAGTAAGTGTCATTCGATTTATGACCTCATTTGGAAGATTTACAACGACCGTTTCTATTATGATTACGTCGGAGGTCTTCCACGAGCTGAGCAACGCCAGGCCAATCTTTATGCCCTTGCCTTGCGTGCTAATGCTTATGAAAAGACAGGATTTAAGGGGCTTTCTCGTTTTATTGGCATGATTGATAAGATTATTGCTAGCGGTAACGACCTAGAGGAAGTGACAGATTTGGTTCCCAAAAATGCCGTTAGCCTCATGACCATTCACAAGTCCAAGGGGCTAGAGTTCAAGTATGTCTTTGTCCTGCAGATGAATCGCAAGTTCATTGGTCACAGCAAGGATGGCCTGAGCGGTAAGTATATTATCAATCGTGAAAAAGGGCTTGGTATTAAGTATCTAGCTGACCTCAAAGACCAGATAAACACCAATTTGCCTAAGTTAAATGTTGTTCTTGAGACCTTGACCTTCCAGGAAAATCGTAGGGAAGAGCGCAGGGCAAGTATTTCAGAAGAGATGCGTCTACTCTATGTGGCAATGACACGTGCAGAGAAGAAACTCTACCTAGTTGGTAAGGGAAGTAAGGAAACCTTAACCCAGAAGTATGGCACTGATGTCGAAAATAATCGCCTACCAGTGGCTCTACGTGACCAGATTGCTACTTATCAGGATTGGATTATGGCACTTGATACTGCTTTTATGAGAAAGGACCTCAAGTTTACTGTTCGCTTTGTTGAGGATGAGGAGTTGACGCCAGAGGCTATTGGACAGGTTGAAGTCAAGGCAGCAGTAGATGCTGATGATCTATCTAACAATCGTCAGACGGAAGATATTAAGCGTGCTCTAACTGTCTTAGAAAGTGTTGAAAAACTCAACCAGCTTTATGCACCAGCGATTGACCTGCCATCTGTGCGTACGCCGAGCCAGCTCAAAGCCTTCTACGAACCTGTTATGGATACCGAAGGGGTGGATATTATGGACAAGAAAGAGGAAGTGCAACTTCTTGAGACTACCACTACCTTTGAGCTTCCAGACTTTGGGCAAAAAACTAAGGTCACTGGAGCTGCAGTTGGTTCAGCCACCCATGAACTCATGCAACGCTTGATTCTTTCTGACAAGGTGACCCTCCAAGATTTGACACAGGCGTTGAGTCGGGTATCGGCAGATGATCAAGTTAAGGCGCGTGTGCAGTTAGAAAAGCTACTAGGCTTCTTTGACACCGAACTTGGGAAGCTCATTCTAGCTAACCGTGGTAAGTTGCGTCGTGAAGCACCATTTGCTATGTTGGCAGAAGATCCCGCTAGTAAAGAAGACTTTGTCGTCCGTGGTATCATCGATGGCTACCTTCTTCTTGAAGACCGTATTGTCCTCTTTGACTATAAGACGGACCGCTTCACTCATCCTAGTGAACTTAAGGAACGTTACAAAGGGCAAATGAGCCTCTATGCTAAAGCACTCAGCCAAGCCTATCAAATAGATAAGATTGATAAATACCTTATTCTCCTAGGTGGAAAAGACTTGGAAGTCGTAGAAGTATAAGCTATAGCCTAACCATTCTTTCATGGTGAAAGAGTGGTTTTTTGTGTCTTAATCCCACCAAAAAAGACCGGTGTGCACACACCAGTCTTTTCGATAGATTTCCATCAGTATTGTAAGTTCGTTAAAATATTAGAGGATGGAAATAGTTATGAAAAAAAGTATCTTGTAGGTTGCTTAGGCCTACAAGGGCTATTATAACAAACTCATCTTAGTCTAAACAAGGTTAGAAAAATTAGAATTAACTGCCACAAACATTACTAGTTTTTAATAGTTAGGATCCATAATAGCAATAAATAGAGATAAAAACCGTCAGCATGAGACTGACGGTTTTAGTTTATTTTAATCCTAATATCAACTAATCAAAGGAACCACCCAATTGACCCAGGCCCAGGAAATAGGCATAACCAGAATCATGGCTGGAATCATATCTGCTGTTGGGAATTGACGCAGTTTCATAATACGAAAACCGGTCGCAATCATGAGGAAGCCCCCGCAAGCCTTAAAGTCTCCAATCATGGCTTTTGTTGTTAGAGGGAGAATGAAACCAGCACTCACAAAGAGGAGGAAGAAAACGATAAATTGTGGAATGGCAATCATGGAGACGATGTAGCCTAGACTACAAGAGAAAATCATAGCCGTAAAGAAATCTAGGATAGATTTAGAAATTAAGATAGAAGCATCGCCTGTCATCCCAGACTCAAGACTCCCGTAAATTCCTGTACCACTCGCACAAAAAAGGACGATAACTGTCAAGAGCTGCGCATAAAATTCATCGTGAGCTAACCCTGTTTGCTTGCTTGGTGTAATCTTGGACAAGCCTTTTTCCATAAGCCCAGCTCCCTTGTTGATGAGGTTTCCAAATTTTAGGGCCAGCCCAACGGATGGTACCGATAACTACGGCAAAGATAACCGCAGGCATATTAACCATATTCATAATAGCGCTAATCCCCATTACCATAGAGGCTAGACCAAAGATAAGGTTAAGATTTTCCTTGAAATCGTCTCTGAGATAGTCCCCGAAGAGCCCTCCAGCGATTCCTCCTAAGATAATAGATAGCGAGTTGATGATAATTCCGCTTGGCACCAGTGATTTTCCTCCTATTTATTCTAAATACTATAAGTTTAGCATTATCAAAGACCGAATGCAAAATTGTCTCGTTTTTACAAACGTTTTATTGAAATTGTACCTTTGAAATGATACAATAAACGAGAAGATAACAAAACAGCGTTATCTAAAACTAGTGCTGATATTATTAGAGTATTGTCCATAAAAAACAAGGTAATAACTCTAATTTACAATCTAATATAAAGCGTAAAATGAGACTATTGTTAAATAGATTCTCAAGAAAGGATAAAAGATGATTCGTTTTGAACACGTAACGAAACGTTATGAAGATAAGGATGCTCTCTCAGATCTTAACCTCGAGATTCGAGATGGGGAGATTTTTGGTCTGATTGGTCACAATGGGGCTGGTAAGACCACGACTATTTCCATTTTGACGTCTATCATTGAAGCTAGCTACGGTGAAGTTTACGTCGATGATATGGCCCTCAGCCAACATCGTGATGCTATCAAGAAAAAAATCGCTTATGTGCCAGATTCACCAGACTTATTCTTAAATTTAACTGCTAATGACTATTGGTACTTTTTGACACGTATCTATGATTTGGAAGCTAGTCAGGTTGAGGAACGTTTGACTAATCTTATGGCTACCTTTGACTTGACGGAAAGTCGCTATAACCTCATTTCTTCCTTCTCTCACGGTATGCGTCAGAAGGTTGTCGTTATCGGTGCTCTACTGGTTAATCCGCAGATTTGGGTTTTGGATGAGCCTTTGACTGGTCTGGATCCACAGGCATCTTATGATTTGAAAGAAGCCATGCGTAACCATGCTAAGGAGGGTAATAGTGTGCTCTTTTCAACCCACGTTCTAAGTGTAGCTGAGCAGCTCTGTGATCGTATTGCTATTTTGAAGAAAGGAAAACTCATCTTCCAAGGGTCTCTAGCTGAGCTTAAGTCTCAGTACCCTGACAAGGATTTGGAAACCATTTATCTGGAAATGGCTGGACGTAAGATCGAGGAGGTGTAGTCATGAACTGGAACCATGTTTGGGAGCTTTTTAAAATTAATCTCCTCTATGCAAATCCTCAAGCAGTAACTAACCTACAGAAACGTCAGGAGAAAAAGAAAAAGGTTAATTTCTCCATCGTTAATGCCATGCTTAGACAACAACTCTTGATTTTAATTATTTTTACGGTTGTATATAGCTATCTTTTTGTAGGTGTCGATTATAAGGCCAATCCTGGAGTCTTAACCCTATATCTCTTGACATTCTCAGTCATGGGGCTTCTTCAGACCTTTACGGCTCTTTATAGTACCTTTTACGATAGTAAGGATAGCAAGGCTTATCTGCCTCTTCCCTTAAAGCCATCAGAAGTCTTTTTGGCCAAGACCTTGTCAGGTTCTATGGTTGGGATGACCTTCATGGTGCCTATCCTTAGTCTTCTCATTCTAGCTTACTGGCAATTTATTGGCCCACTGGGGATAGTCGTGGGGCTGCTATCCTTTATCGTTTCTCTCTTTATCAATCTCGTTTTTTCAGTGATTCTGTCTAATAGTATTGGAACGCTGATTGTTCGCAGTTCTCGTCAAAAGCTCTATTCGACTATTTTGATGACCCTGTCAACCCTATTGATTATGTTCCCTATCATGATGGTTAGTTTTCTTAATGGTTATATTAAGGGTGCTGGACATATTGATTTTCCTTTGTTGCCTTATCTAAGAGGTTACTATGATGTGGTAGCTGCTCCTCTATCTCCGGAGGCCTTACTAAATTTTTATCTTCCTCTTATCTTAGTGCTTATCTTGGGCTTTTGGTTTTATAAAGTCAGAATGCCTCGTTATTTCCACGAAGCCATTTATAACAAAAAGGCTAGAAAGACTCAGGTAAAAGTTGTTACTCGAAGTCAAAGACAGGTCTTGGTTCGCCATCATTTATCTACTTTGGGAAACTCAACCCTCATTATCAATACCTATGTGGTACCAGTATTATATATGATCATGCTGGGTGGAGGTGCGTTCTTTTTGAAAGATTTAGGTCCAGACTATTTCGGGCTCATGCTTTTAGTCGGAATTGCCTTTGGTTTCTTTTCAGCGCAACCAACAAGTTTTCTTGGGGTGGCAACTTCCTTAGAGGGAACAAACTTTGACTTTATCCGTAGCCTGCCAATCAATACGGGCGACTATCTTCGTCAAAAGTTTTGGATTTTCTATGGCTTGCAAGTCGGTGTATCCCTCTTACTAGGAGGACTTGGTTTAATATTCCTTGCACATCTCCATCCTATTTTGGTGGCAAGTTTCGCTCTTGGTTTTCTCGTAACAACCTATCTTGTAGGTGGCTATTTCTTTGAACGTGACCTTAAATTGTTAGAAGTGAATTGGCAGGAAGTCACCCAGCTCTTCAATCGGGGCGGCGGACAGTGGCTTTATATGGGGATTTTTATCCTTACCATTTTTATTGCAGCTTTGCTGGGTGGTCTTGTCTTCTTTGCAAGTAAGTTCTGGATTGCCCTAGTTGTTAATGTTATAGCAACTGGACTTCTAGTTTTAATTGCTCTAATCATTTATCTTTTTGTTGATCGTAGACGTTGGAAACGCATTAGAACTATGTTTTTTACCTAGGTCAAATTGTTTAAAGAGTCTCTCTGATTGGAGGGATTCTTTTTTGATGGATAATACTGGATACTGTCAATAATTATGTGTAAACCTATGCATTATATATGTTAAAATACAAGAATTTAGTATATAATCATAAACATGAAACGAAATTTTGACTCAGTAAAACGCCTAGTTATCAAAATCGGGACCAGCTCCTTGGTTTTGCCATCAGGGAAAATTAATCTTGAAAAAATCGATCAGCTAGCTTTTGTGATTTCTAGCTTACACAATAAAGGGATTGAGGTTGTCCTCGTATCCTCTGGTGCTATGGGATTTGGTCTTAATGTTCTAGATCTTGAGAAGCGTCCAGCAGAGGTAGGTAAGCAACAGGCTGTCTCAAGTGTAGGGCAGGTGGCCATGATGAGCCTTTATTCTCAAGTCTTTTCACATTACCAAACCAAGGTATCTCAGCTTCTTTTGACCCGTGATGTGGTCGAGTACCCCGAGAGTTTGGCCAATGCCATCAATGCCTTCGAAAGCCTCTTTGAGCTTGGAGTAGTTCCAATTGTTAATGAAAATGATGCTATCAGTGTAGATGAAATGGATCATGCAACTAAGTTTGGGGACAATGACCGCTTGTCAGCTATCGTAGCTAAGGTTGTTGGTGCGGACTTACTTATCATGTTGTCAGATATTGATGGGCTCTTTGATAAGAACCCAAATGTCTATGAGGATGCAACCCTTCGTAGCTATGTACCAGAGATTACCGAGGAAATTCTAGCCTCAGCTGGTGCTGCTGGTAGTAAATTTGGTACGGGTGGTATGATGAGTAAAATTAAGTCAGCTCAGATGGTTTTTGAAAATCAAAGCCAAATGGTTTTAATGAATGGTGAAAATCCACGTGACATTCTTCGTGTCCTAGAAGGAGCCAAAATCGGTACACTTTTTAAACAGGAGGACTAATATGACATACGTTGATACATTGGGCCAGCAGGCCAAAGTGGCGAGTCGTCAGATTGCTAAATTGTCAACAGCAGCTAAAAACGACCTTTTAAATCAGGTAGCTAAAGCTCTAGTAGCTGAGAGTGACTATATTATCACTGAAAATGCTAAGGATATGGCCAATGCCAGCGAAAATGGCATTTCAAAGATTATGCAAGACCGCTTGCTCTTAACGGAAGACCGTATCGCAGGGATTGCTGAAGGTGTTCGTCAAGTCGCAGATCTCCAAGATCCCATCGGCCAAGTAGTTCGTGGTTATACAAATCTAGATGGTCTTAAAATTGTTCAAAAGCGTGTTCCCATGGGTGTTATCGCTATGATTTTTGAGAGCCGTCCTAATGTTTCAATCGATGCTTTTAGCCTTGCCTTTAAGACTAATAATGCCATTATTCTTCGTGGAGGACGTGATGCTATCAATTCCAATAAGGCTTTGGTTACGGTAGCTCGTAAAGCTTTGAAAAATGCAGGAATTACAGCAGATGCCGTTCAGTTTGTTGAAGATACCTCTCATGAGGTAGCCGAGGAACTCATGGTGGCGACCAAATATGTTGACTTGCTCATCCCTCGTGGCGGAGCCCGTCTCATCCAAACTGTGAAAGAAAAAGCCAAGGTTCCAGTCATCGAAACGGGTGTTGGGAACTGTCATATTTATGTGGATAAATATGCTAACTTAGATATGGCGACACAGATTGTCATCAATGCCAAGACCCAACGACCAAGTGTGTGTAATGCTGCAGAATCTCTCGTTGTCCATGCTGATATTGTAGAAGAATTCTTGCCTAACTTGGAAAAAGCTATTTCAAAAATTCAGTCTGTTGAGTTCCGCGCGGATGAAAGGGCTTTGAAACTTATGGAAAAAGCTGTACCCGCTTCACCAGAGGATTTTGCGACAGAGTTTCTTGACTACATTATGTCTGTTAAAGTAGTAGACAGCCTTGATGAGGCGATTAATTGGATTAATACTTACACGACATCACATTCAGAAGCTATCGTGACTCAGGACATCAGTCGTGCTGAGCAATTCCAAGACGATGTTGACGCTGCAGCTGTCTATGTCAATGCCTCGACTCGTTTCACAGACGGTTTCGTCTTTGGATTGGGTGCTGAAATCGGAATCTCAACCCAAAAAATGCACGCCCGTGGACCAATGGGACTTGAGGCCCTAACTTCAACCAAGTTCTATATTAACGGTCAAGGTCAAATTAGAGAATAACCCATCAAGCTCCATGAGGGGCTTTTTTGGTCAGTTTGCTAGAGTAAGACGCTTCTGATATATTGGGGGCATCAAAAATGAGGAGCTTTGGTGATGTTTAAAGACCAATAAAAAGCTTCGTGTATACAAAGCTAAGAAATGAGGTGATTTCATACGTCAGGTTATACTTGGCGTTTTTTATTATATTTAAATTCAGTAATAAAATTCTAGATTAGAAGAGTATTGTTTTCCTGAAAAAATGAAAATATATTAAAAATAATCTATTAAATTTTTCAAAAAATACCCAAAAAAGTCTTGACAAATTTTCGGGGGGATAATTAGTGGGAGTTTTAATGTTTAAAAGTCAAGAGGAGTTTAGGATGAATTCTAAGAAAATCATTTCATCAGTTTCTTTGGCGACAGCTGTCCTTGCGACAGGTATCATTAGTCAAGAAGAAGAAGCACATGCTGATAGTGTTGATAATACTACTATGACAATAGCCAGTCAGGCACAGCCCTAGTTAGTTACCGCAGAACAATTTGCATCCGCAAAAGCAACATTTAAAAATAATCAAGAAGCTCAAGCACAAGCTCAGTCAGCGGCTGATAGTAAAAAGCAGACCTTTGGAGTCTGCTTTTTGGATACCTAAATTTTATCGAAAATAGTAATATTATTTTGATAATAATTTTTGTATTCAATTATAATTGCTAGTCTATTTTATGGTGTTAATTGTGTCAATTTCACCCCAATTTTATGGCTTTTAGTCTATTCTCATGAAAGTTTCACTTTTTTAAATATTGATATAAAGGGATTTGTAAGTATTGAGTATTTGTAGTTTTCAATAGAGAAATTCTCTAAAAAATATTGGATGGGTTGTGTCGATTTCACGGGACGTTCAAGCTGCTCAGATTATTGGTTTACCTATTTGGTCAATGTTCTGATTACATGGTGCCCATATATAGTGGTAGCAGTTGTTGGAATAATTTCTTCTTCAATTGGTTCAAGTGCTCTGGCAATCATTTCACTCATCCTTGGACTTATCATGTGGGTCTATACAATTGGTGAGTTCTTACCAGGTCTTGCTGTAATAGTTGGTAGTTTGCATGATACTGGATATACATGGCCTTATATTTTTACTATTTTTATTCCGTTTGTAGGTTGGATTATTTTACTTGTTTTGTTATGTAAGCCAACTAAAGTTGAGTCCCCATTTAACAACTCTTAGCGGTCAATCTCGTATGGAATATTGTTCTCGGTATTATGATATTTACTTCGAAACCAGGTACGAAATACCATCAAGATGCTTTAGGAAATGAATTGCTCGATTAATGGATTTTGAATAATGTGTAGGTAATCAAACCAATTTTTGAATTCTTTTGAAGTCGGTTTCTCTAATCCCCTAATCTCTATGTCAATATTGCACATTTTAATACCTCTGATATAATTTTATCTAAGACTAATTGATACTAAAATTATATTTAAGAAATGTGAATACTCTATGAAACTACTTCGTCATTTCAAAGTAAAACATTACCTTATTTTGGCTTTTACCCTACCGGCTATCCTTTTGGCTTTGGAAATCGTCTTTTTGCAGCCCACGCACAATCGTGCTAAGGTACAAGTCAAGGTAGCTACTAAGTAGTCATCATCAAGCAAAGCCAAGTTTTCGTCCAAGTCATCTAGCTCTAGTTCATCGTCATCTTCAACAAGCTCAAGTGAATCTTCGTCCTCAAGCTCCTCGGTATCACTATGAGCCACCAACAACTGATACCGACTCAAATAGTGATACCCCAAGCTATATAGACCCTGCCTACGGCTCAGATATTAGCTCTACTGCAACCGAATAGAGAGAAAGATTATCATGAAAAAGAAAATATTGTTATTAGTAACTGGCTTATCTAGCCTAGCCCTTTTGGTAGCCTGTTCAAATCAGTCTAATCATTTATCACAAACAAATTCTGCCTCATCAGTAGAGCAGTCCCAATCAGACGGGAGCGAAAGCGAAGACTCAAGTTCAAGTGAATAGAAGAAAGTAGATACCTCTGCTTATGACGACATTATCAGCAAGTATCAAACAGCTGTAGCTGACAATCAAACTGACGCTTCAATTAATCCTTTGGTGGTGACCTATGCTCGTTCTCAAACAAATCCGGCGTCCACTGTCTATGCTTATTATGATATGGATGGTAATGGGGTTGACGAGTTGGTGTTTGCTTTTAAACCTGGAAATGTCTTTAAAGACTATATGATTACGGATATCTACACTATTTCTAAGGATGATGGTCAGGTGATTCGTCTGACTGATGGTTTGCAATTGGGAATGTTAGGTGAGCGTATGACCTTGGCTTACCTCAAGGATAAGACGTTTAGCTACTATGGTAGTGTCGGTGTCACGGCAGGCGGTGGTTCAGGTTACCACTTTAATAATGACGGCCTCTCTCTTGTCAAAAACGACAGTGATTCAGGTGCTGAAAAAGCAGATCTTTCTAGTTGGGATTGGGAGGATTTGAGTAGTGATGAAAGTAATAGTAGTTCTAAAACATCATTGGAAGATAAAACAAGCTCAAGCTCATTTAAGGCTGATGAACTGAAAAATGGTAACTATAAGTCAGCTGTAGGCACATGGAAGTCCTCAAATGGAATGACCATCAAAATTACTTCGGATGGACAATTGGAACTTTGGGGGAATGCTTATCCAATTGATAAGGTTTCACAAAGTCAATATGTGTCTGGGATATATAGTTTAACTTATATTGATTCCATTCCGACAGGTAACACACCCCAATTGAGCTTTGTCCTAAAGGGGTTAGCGATGGAAGTGATGCTGGAGATAACAGTAAGGACCGAATTTTAGCGACTAATGGGATGCCTTCAGAGAAAAGTTATTATTACAGAGTAGACTAATTTTTGAGTACTAATATATCAATCATAAAGCCAGGCCTAGGGTCTAGCTTTTTTGACTTCCTAACAACTTTCAAGTCGAGACAATTTCTCTGTTCTTATGCTATAATAAAAATTATGACTAATGAATTTCACCATGTAACTGTTCTTTTGCACGAAACTGTTGATATGCTTGATATCAAGCCTGATGGCATCTATGTAGATGCGACTTTGGGTGGCGCAGGACATTCGTCTTATCTTTTGTCACAATTGTCTGAAAAGGGACATTTGTATTGCTTTGATCAAGACCAGAAGGCTATTGATAATGCTCAAGTGCGTCTCAAGGACTATATTGATAAGGGCATGGTGACCTTCATTAAAGATAATTTCCGTAATCTCAAGTCCAACCTTGAAGCTTTGGGTGTGTCTGAAATCGATGGTATTCTCTATGACTTAGGCGTGTCTAGCCCGCAGTTGGATGAGCGTGAGCGTGGTTTCTCCTACAAACAGGATGCCAAGCTGGATATGCGCATGAATGAGGAGGCAAGTCTGACCGCATATGATGTGGTCAATACCTATCCTTACAATGATTTAGTACGTATTTTCTTCAAATACGGTGAGGACAAGTTCTCTAAACAAATTGCACGTAAGATTGAGCAAGCACGTCAGGTAAAACCTATCGAGACGACGACGGAACTGGCAGAAATTATTAAATCAGCTAAGCCTGCTAAGGAATTAAAGAAGAAGGGCCATCCAGCCAAACAAATTTTCCAAGCCATCCGAATCGAGGTCAACGATGAGCTTGGTGCTGCGGATGAGTCTATTCAGGAGGCTTTGGATCTCCTAGCTGTGGATGGTCGTATTTCGGTGATTACCTTCCATTCTTTGGAGGACCGGTTGACTAAGCAGCTTTTTAAGGAAGCTAGCACGGTAGATGTGCCTAAAGGCTTGCCCTTTATTCCCGAAGACTTACAACCTAAGGTAGCTCTGGTTAATCGCAAGCCTATCCTACCTAGTCAGGAAGAATTAGAAGCCAATAACCGCTCGCACTCTGCTAAGTTGCGTGTGGCTAAAAAAATCAGGAAGTAACTATGGAAAATAAGGAACGTCAGATTGTTAATAGGGCTATTAGAAACCATATTCGTTTTATGACACGTATGGAAAAGGCCTTCTATTCGGCAATTGTTTTGACAGCTATTGTAATGAGTATCTCAGTCGTCTATTTGCAAGGACGTAATCAAGCCATCAAGAATCAAATCACAGACCTTAATCGCAAGATTAGTGACGAAAAGACAGAGCTTAACAATGCTAAGCAGGCAGTAAATGAGTTAACTAACTCTGATCGTATCAAAGAGATTGCCACTAAGGCAGGCCTGTCTATTAATAACGATAGTATTAAGAGTGTGAAATAGCAAATGAACAGACTTAAAAAACTTAAACATTTATTTCTAAACTATGTCGTAAGGGATAGGAGAAAGCCAGCTCAAAACCGACAGCATGTTGGTCAGAACCTGATGGTTCTCAGTATTTTTATCTTTTTTGTTTTTATTATCAACTTTGTGGTAATTATTGGAACCGATAGTAAGTTTGGTGTTGATTTGTCAACACAGGCTGCTAAGTCTTATAACACGAAAACCATAGTGGCGGCCAAGCGTGGAACGATTTATGACCGAAATGGGAATGTTTTGGCTGAGGATTCAACCAGTTATTCCATTTATGCTATTGTATCAACCAGCTATGTGTCACCAACTCGGGAAAAACTCTATGTACAAGAGAGTCAGTTTGATAAGGTTGCCGATATTTTGAAAGACAAGCTAGGAATTAAAAAGAGTTATACTTTGGCTCAATTGCGTACCAAGGGTGCCTATCAAGTATCCTTTGGACTAAAAGGAAAAGGAATCACCTACTCTGTCAAAGAGGACCTTGAAAAGACTTTTAAGGATGCAGGTATTAAGGGGATGGCATTTGAGGCAACAACATCACGTATGTACCCTAATGGTACCTTTGCATCAGAGTTTCTTGGTCGTGCTGAACCTATTGAAAATAAAAAAGATGGTTCTTATTCTTTGATTGGTCAAACGGGTTTGGAGCGTTCGCTTAATAGCTTGTTGACTGGGACAGATGGGGAAGCTATCTATGAGAAGGATAAAGACGGTAATACGCTTCTGGGTACGGAAACGATTACCAAAGAAGCAATCGATGGTAAGAATATCTATACGACTTTGTCGGCCCCCCTTCAGACCTTCCTTGAAACGCAGATGGATACCTTTATGGAGCAGACCAAAGGCATAAATGCTTCAGCAACAGTTGTCAATGCGAAAACAGGTGAAATCCTTGCAACGACACAACGTCCAACCTATAACTCGGATACGCTAGAAGGACAGGCTAAAAAGGGTTATGACTGGGTCAACCGCCTCTATGAAGCTCAGTATGAGCCAGGGTCAACCATGAAAGTGATGCTCTTGTCAGCAGCTATCAATAATGGAAGTTTCAACCCGAATGCAACCTACAGTAACGCTAATGGTATTAAGGTTGGTGATGTTGAAATCAATGACTGGTCAATCAATGAAGGTATCTCAAAAGGTCGAACGATGTCATTTGCACAAAGTTTTTCATATTCAAGTAACGTTGGTATGACCATGCTGGAACAAGCCATGGGAGACAAAGTCTGGTCTAACTACCTATCGCTATACAAATTTGGAATTCCAACCCGCTTTGGGATGGTTGGCGAGTCTTCAGGGATTGTCTCTCAAAACTCAGTTAATATTGCCCAATCATCTTTTGGACAAGGGATTTCAGTAACTCAAGTCCAAATGCTTCGAGCCTTTACCGCAATCTCTAACAATGGTATTATGTTAGAGCCTCAATTTATAAAACAAGTTGCTGATACTAATAAGGGTACTGTTCGTACAGCCAAGAAAGAAGTTATTGGCAAACCTGTCTCTAAGCAGGCTGCTTCTGAAACCCGTAATTATATGATTTCTGTTGGTACAGATCCAGAGTTTGGTACCCTGTACAACAAGTCTGAAGGTTCACCAATCATTCAGGTTGGTAACAATGATGTTGCGGTTAAGTCAGGAACAGCCGAAGTGCCCGATGAAAAGACAGGAACCTATAAAGTTGGGACTAACGAGACTCTCAACTCAGTTGTAGCCATGGTTCCTTCTGAAGATCCAGAATACATCATGTATGTGACCGTTCAAGAGCCTAAGACCTGGAATAATAATTTCTTTGCGACTGTGGTGAACCCTGTTTTAGAAGAAGCCATGTCTATGGGTGCTACTTTGGATACTTCTGTTTCTGAGGGGAGTGGAAAGACTGAAGAGACTAGCTACCAAACTGGTGATATCATTGGTAAGACACCAGGAGAGACAGCTAATACTCTTCGCCAAAACCTAGTTCATCCGATTGTTCTGGGTGTTGGCAATAAGATTGAAAAGGTTTCTGTAGATGCAAAAGAAAATATTAAAGCTAATGAGCAGATCCTAATCATGACTAATGAGTTCACAGAACTTCCAGACATGTATGGTTGGACCAAGAAGAATGTTGAAACATTTGCCAAATGGAAAGGCATTAAAATTACTTATAAAGGTGGCAAGTCAGGGACTGTTACCAAACAAAGTGTTGCGGCAGGAGAAGCCCTGTCTAAAACCAAAAAGATTACCATTACTTTAGGAGACTAAGATGACTATGAGTCTGATAGCAGGCGTGGCCGCTTTTGTGTTGACGGTGCTCGCCATGCCCCATTTTATTACTTACTACAAAATCAAAAAAATCGGTGGCCAACAGATGCATGAAGATGTGAAGCAGCATCTGGCTAAGGCTGGTACACCAACTATGGGAGGGACAGTCTTTCTAGTGGTTGCCATCTTGATTAGTTTGATTTTCAACTTTCACGTCTTTACTGAGGGGCACCAAGCTTATGGTGCTACAGCAGGGATTCTCTTTGTAATATTGATTTATGGTATTATCGGCTTCCTTGATGATTTCCTTAAGATTTTCCATCAAATCAATGAGGGTCTTAAACCTTGGCAAAAGATGGCTTTGCAGATTGTTGCAGGTTTGCTTTTCTATTTCATCCATGTACTCCCTAGTGGGACAAATAGCCTAGCTATTGGAGGATTGACAATTCAGCTTGGTGTCTTCTATGTTCTCTTTGTCCTTTTCTGGATCGTTGGTTTCTCAAATGCGGTCAACTTGACAGATGGTATTGATGGTTTAGCTTCTGTCTCTGTGGTTATCAGCTTGATTGCCTATGGAATCATCGCTTTTGTCAAGGGTGAGTTAGCTATCTTGACTATCATTATCACTATGATTGGTGCCCTTCTTGGCTTCTTTGTCTTTAACCACAAGCCAGCCAAGGTCTTTATGGGGGATGTCGGTTCCTTGTCACTTGGCGCCATGCTTGCCGTTATTTCCATCGCTCTACGCGTGGAGTGGACACTACTCTTGATTGGTGTAGTCTATGTTTTAGAGACAGCTTCTGTTATGCTGCAGGTCAGCTACTTCAAATATACTAAGCGTAAGTATGGTGAAGGTCGTCGTATTTTCCGTATGACACCATTTCACCATCATCTCGAGTTGGGTGGTATCTCGGGTAAGGGTGAGAAATGGTCAGAATGGAAGGTTGATGCTTTCCTTTGGACTATTGGAGCTCTTGCAAGTTCCATTACCCTTTGGATGGTTCTTGGAAATGTTATGAAATAAATGAAAAAGAGCAGAAATGCTCTTTTTCTGTTATAATGATAAGGGTAGACTAGATAGAAAAGAAGTAAGAAAAAATGTCATTTAAAGATTTTAATTTTAAAGACTATATTCAAGAGGCTCTCGATGAGATTAAATTTAAGGAGCCAACACCTGTTCAGCAAAAATTGATTCCAGTAGTCCGTTCTGGCCGTGATTTAGTGGGTGAATCAAAGACTGGTTCAGGGAAGACACATACCTTCCTATTGCCAATTTTTGAGAAGCTTAATCCAGAGAGCAGGGATGTTCAAGTTGTTATCACAGCTCCATCGCGTGAATTGGCGACACAGATATATCAGTCGACAAAACAGATTGCCAAACACTCTGATACAGAAATTCGTGTTGTTAATTACGTCGGTGGTACGGATAAACAACGTCAGATCGAGAAACTTAAGGTAGCCCAACCGCATATCGTTATCGGGACACCAGGGCGTATTTATGACCTGTTTAAGTCTGGTGACTTGGCTATCCACAAGGCACATACTTTTGTCGTTGACGAGGCCGACATGACCATGGATATGGGATTCTTGGCTACTGTGGATAAGATTGCGGCAAGTCTTCCTAAGGAAGTTCAAATTTTGGTCTTCTCAGCAACCATTCCTCAAAAATTACAACCATTCTTGAAGAAATATTTGACCAATCCTGTCATGGAACAAATCAAGACTTCAACGGTGATTGCGGATACCATTGATAACTGGTTAGTATCTACCAAGGGGCGCAACAAGAATGGACAAATTCTTGAGATACTTAAGGGGATGCAGCCATACTTGGCAATGATTTTCGTTAATACCAAGGAACGTGCGGATGATTTACACAGTTATTTGGTATCAAACGGTCTTAAAGTAGCGAAAATTCATGGCGGTATTCCACCACGTGAACGTAAGCGTATCATGAATCAAGTTAAAAAGCTTGAATTTGAGTATATTGTAGCGACTGACCTTGCAGCGCGTGGAATTGATATTGAAGGGGTTAGCCATGTTATCAATGACGCTATTCCTCAAGATTTGTCATTCTTTGTTCACCGTGTAGGACGTACTGGACGTAACGGCTTGTCAGGAACAGCAATCACCCTTTATCAACCAAGTGACGACTCAGATATTCGTGAGCTTGAAAAGATGGGGATCACCTTTGAACCTAAGGTCTTTAAAGATGGTGAGTTCCAAGATACCTATGACCGCGACCGTCGTGCCAACCGAGAAAAAGCCTATCAAAAACTTGACACGGAAATGATTGGTTTGGTTAAGAAGAAAAAGAAAAAAATCAAGCCTGGTTACAAGAAGAAAATTCAGTGGAAGGTTGACGAAAAACGCAAACGTGAACGTCGTGCAGCCAATCGTGCTAAGGGACGTGCTGAACGTAAAGCTAAGAAGCAAAGCTTCTAAGCTTGGCTTTTAGATAAAGGTAAATTTAGATTAAAAAAATTTAAGAGGTTGAAACTATAAAGTTTCGGCCTCTTTACTTATTATTCATCTTTTGAGCCGAAGGTCTCACTCCCCAAGCCTTATGACTACAAAGATTTAGGTGTTTTTATCACAGTGGAAAGCCTTAGTTTTTAGAAGATTTTCTTTAAAAGTAAAAGAACTTGTAAGTTCTAAGCTGAATCAACTCTCAAAATTATAATTTCACTACTTTTTGTTGGCTTCCCATCTATAATAAAATCATAGCTTTAAGAAAAGCATAAAACAAAATAGTTTAAAGAAGGTTTTTTTCATGACAACAAAAATCATTAACAATTTTAATTCACTTAATTCCGAAGACCTTTCTATTATTGAAGGTGAGGGTGTGATTGGTTGTGTAGCTGGGGCTGCTGGGATCTCCTGTGCTTAGATTTTTGACTGGAATATCAGTTGGAACCCATACATTACCGATTGTTGGGACCATTCAGGTGGGGTATTTGGGGCATGGTCAGGAGCCGGTCTTGGAATGGCTACATTTTGTGGAGTTTAGTTAGAAATTTGAAAGAACAAAATGATCCGTGCGTTTTTATTTGTGTGTGTTTCATTCTAGCAAGTTGCTATCAGTTGTGTGTTCCTCATCATTGGTTCATTACAATGATAGATGTTTTAGGAGTTACAGGTTTTGTAGTCCTTATCTATACTAAAAAACATCATTACTCATAAGCCTTTCAGTAATTAAAAAATTGGATAGCAAGGAGCATCGTCTCACATATAAAAACTTGGCTGAATGAATGTCAAGTTTTTTTGTGGTAAAAGTGCTATAATAGAAGTCATGAAAGACAAGATTAGAATTCTCCATATCAATGATTTGCACTCTCATTTTGAACAGTATCCACAACTCAAGCGGGCTGTGGATGATTTGAGTCAGACGGACAGAGAGTTGATTAAGGTAGATCTTGGGGATAATGTGGATAAGTCTCATCCCTTGTCAGATGCGACAGCTGGGCGTTTTAATATAGCCTTGATGAATGAGCTGGGGATAGACTATGCGACTATTGGAAATAATGAGGGGATTGGTCTAGCTAAGGATGAGCTAGACTGTCTTTATGAGCAGGCTCAGTTTCAACCGATCATAGGAAATCTCAAGGATGAGGAGGGACAGCCTGAATGGGCCAAGCCCTATCTTGTTCACAAAACTAAAGCTGGTACAAAAATTGCTTTCTTGGCCTATACCTTTCCCTATTACCTTACCTATGCTCCCAATGGTTGGCAGGTGTTAGAGCCTATGGCTAGGTTGGAAGAGGATTTGGCCCGCTCTGAGGTAAGGGATGCAGACCTAGTCATAGTACTTAGCCATCTAGGTGTGCGTTATGATGAGCAGATTTCAGAGACTTATCCACAGGTCAACCTTGTTATCGGAAGCCACACCCATCACCTTTTTGAAGAGGGCAAATTGATTAATGAGACCTATTTGGCAGCTGCTGATAGATATGGCTATTTTCTTGGCTGTATTGACCTAACTGTGGAAAATGGGCAAATGATAGCGTGTCAGATCGAGGCTATCCCCACTAAGGACTATATCTTGGATTTGGACAAGGAGGACGAAGCCTTTATCAAGGCCATGCGTGAGGAAGGCCATCGTCGTTTGGCCCAGGAAAAAGTGGCTAATCTAGGTCGAAAATTAAATTTTAATGAGACCTGTCAATTGGTTTTACAAGCTGTTTGTCAGGAGACAGATAGCCAGTTAACGCTTTTGAATACAGGACTTATCATGAAAACGCTAGGTCCTCAAGTGACAATGGCAGACCTTCAAGAAGCCCTTCCCCATCAGATGCGGATGGCCCGTCTATTTGTGACAGGGCAAGAACTCAAGGAAATTTGTCGTGAAGTTTTTACTAAGGCTGAACTCCTTAAAAACCAAGCTATTAAAGGTATGGGCTTTAGAGGTAAGGTATTTGGTGAGCTAATTACAGGTAATTTTGCTTACAAAAACGGTAATTTGTTGTATAATAGTAGGGTTGTAGATTCCAATGAGAAGTTTAGTTTGGTCCTTGTGGATCAGTACTACTTTTCTTCTTACTTCCCTACAATCAAGGAAAAGGAAGTCACGCTTCTTTTTCCAGATTTGTTTAGGGAACTTGTGGCCAAGTATTTAAGAAATAATGGTGCTGATTGGGATAAGAGATAAGAACATTATCACTGTGCATCAGGATAGAAAATAAGAGAGCAGAAAGGATGGCGCATGCGTAAAGAAATTTTGCCAGAAATGTTTAATTATAATAAATATCCAGGGCCAGACTTTGTGTATGTGGCCGACCTTCTGAAATCAGATGCCTATCAGTTTACGGTTCTTGAAAATCACAAGGATGCTTTAGACGCCACCCGCTTTGGGCAACGTTTTTCTGAAATCATGCTCAAGTATGACTATATTGTTGGTGATTGGTCTAATGACCAGCTTCGCCTTAAGGGATTTTACGAGGACGATCGTCCCAATACGCGTAAGACAGATCGTATTAGCCGATTGTCAGAGTATTTACGCGAATACTGTGCCTTTGGTTGTGCCTACTTTATTTTGAAAAATGAAGAGCCGCAATTAATCGTCTTTGAAGAGGAGACAGAGCCTCGTCGCAAGTGTCGTCGTTCTAATAATCGTCGTAATTCTTCTCAGGGATCTAGAGAGAAGGAGCATAATGCTTCTCAAAAGAATAAGGGACAAAAAGTTTCTGCTAAGCAAAAGCGGGATAAGTCCAAACGAGGAGACAGGGACCAAGAAGGGGCAAGCTTTGAGAAAGTCAAGCGTCGATCTAAGTTCAAATCTAAGTCCGAGGATGGTAGTCGTGAGCGAAAGCCTAACTTCAAGAAGAGTCAGAAGAAAGCTTCAAAAAATCAAACCCCCTCACTGAAAAAGCAAAGTAATGCCAAGTCAGATGGTCAGCATTTTACAATCAGAAAAAAAGGAAATTAAACTATGTCAGAAGTAACAACACAATCAAAACCAGAACGTCGTAAACGTCAGAAATTAGAGGATATGGAGGGCTACAAACCTTCTATTTACGGTCTTACTCGTGATGAGTTGATTGACTGGGCTGTGGAACACGGTGAAAAGAAATTTCGTGCTACTCAAATTTGGGATTGGCTCTACAAGAAGCGTGTGCAGTCTTTCGAAGAAATGACCAACATTTCTAAGGACTTCATTGCTAAATTGAACGATAATTTCTGCGTAAACCCATTAAAACAGCGTATCGTTCAAGAATCAAAAGATGGTACAGTTAAGTATCTTTTTGAATTGCCAGATGGTATGTTGATTGAGACTGTTTTGATGCGTCAACACTATGGTTTGTCTGTCTGTGTGACAACTCAGGTTGGATGTAACATCGGTTGTACTTTCTGTGCTAGTGGCTTGATTAAGAAACAACGTGACTTGACTGCTGGTGAGATTGTTGCTCAAATCATGTTGGTACAAAAGTACTTTGATGACCGTGGTGATGGTGAACGTGTCAGCCACGTGGTTGTTATGGGGATTGGTGAACCTTTCGATAACTATGACAATGTGCTTCGCTTCTTGCGTACCATTAACAATGATAATGGCCTTGCTATTGGAGCTCGTCATATTACAGTGTCAACATCTGGTTTGGCACCAAAAATTAAGGAATTTGCCAACGAAGGTGTTCAAGTTAACCTCGCCGTATCACTTCACGCGCCTAACAATGACCTTCGTTCAAGCATCATGCGTATTAACCGCTCATTTCCACTTGAAAAACTCTTTGAAGCTATTGAATATTACATCCAGACAACCAACCGTCGTGTAACTTTTGAGTATATCATGCTTAATGAGGTCAATGACCACCCTGAAAATGCTCAAGAGTTGGCTGATTTGACTAAGAAAATCCGTAAGTTGTCATACATCAACTTGATTCCTTACAACCCAGTATCAGAGCACGACCATTATAGCCGTTCAACTAAAGAACGTGTGGCTGCCTTTTACGATGTGCTCAAGAAAAATGGTGTCAACTGTGTCGTTCGTCAAGAACATGGTACAGATATTGATGCTGCTTGTGGACAATTGCGCTCAAACACTATGAAACGTGACCGTCAAAAGGCTGTGGCAGAAGCATCTGGTAAATCAGAAGGTAAGTAAGATGTTTCGGCTGACGACTTGGGTAGATAAGAATGGAGAACTAACACCAAAAGGAAGAAAGCTAAGTCAAGTTTTGGTTTGTTCTTATCTCCTTTGTTTAGTACTCCTTTGTTGGACACCCCAGTATGGGCTAGTTGAAGGTGTTGAAACCCCTGGTATTCAACATTTTGGTAGGGTAGTGGTGCTTTTGACACCGTTCAACAGTCTGACTAATTTTAATCAGCTGGATAGTCTTAAGGAGATTGTCTTTGTCCTTGGGCAAAATGTGACCAACATTTTCTTGCTGAGTCCGCTGATTTTAGGGCTCTTAGCCTTGTACCCAAGATTTAGGTCTTGGAAAAAGGTCCTTGTAGCGACGCTTGCCATGTCTTTGACGATTGAAATCGGGCAGGTGATTCTTGACCTTCTCATTGATGCTAATCGTGTCTTTGAGCTAGATGATTTATGGACCAACACTTTGGGTGGTTTGGTGGCACTAGGTGCCTACCGCCTCCTTGTGAAACTGATTCAAACGTATTTTAATGAGTAAAAAACCTAGGACACTTTGCGTCCCAGGTTTCACTTATTTTCTCTCATACAAATACAACACATCCAAAAGAGGGAAAAATGAATAAACACTTTTAGTGAAACAATGAAACACTTAATGTGACAGTAGTCACCGTATTGACACTAGGAGCAACAATGACAACGGTTAAAGCAGATACTTATCAAAAGTGGCCGTGATGCCGGTATTATGCGAGAAAGAGGGCAGGTTTGGAGCTATTCTGAGGTTAAGAGAGAGTCTCAATTAGCTAACTACAACACTGATGGTCGCTATCTCAGTGAGGCAACTAACTTCGAATTGTACAATTTTGTCAGAGAGTATAAGACATCTGATGAAATCAGACGTATTTGGAACCCTAAGAAGGACGAATCAGTTATCCACGATAAGGATAACTGATTCTATTGATGATGGGCACAAGGCCTATAATTTTGACTCCTTTGCTTATCAATTGCCAGAGTCTACTGATTTTGGAAAATTGACTTATATTGGTCACTTTCAGTTAGAAGATGGTACAATTTATCGCTATTGGAAATAACTTTCATTAGACTTATAATCATCCTTTTGTAGGGATAGGGGGAATAACTTGTTTTTTTAAAGAATCAATCATTGCAAAACTTTGGTGGTTTTTCAAGTTAGAAAAACGCCGTTATATTGTCGGGATATTGGCACTGAGTTTGGTTTCGGTTCTCAATCTGATTCCTCCTATGGTTATGGGTCGGGTCATTGATGCTATCACATCGGGAAAATTGACCAATCAGATCTTGCTTTTGAATCTCGTTTATTTGCTTTTGGCGGCTTTAGGAATGTACTATTTGCGCTATGTTTGGCGGATGTATATCTTGGCAACGTCTTATCGCTTGGGACAGATTATGCGTTCGCGGCTTTTTGAGCATTTTACCAAGATGTCGCCTTCTTTTTACCAAAAGTACCGAACTGGTGATCTCATGGCCCATGCCACCAATGATATCAACTCTCTAACCCGTTTGGCTGGTGGGGGTGTCATGTCAGCCGTGGATGCGTCTATCACAGCCTTGGTGACTTTAATCACCATGTTCTTCAGCATTTCCTGGCAGATGACCCTGGTGGCAGTCTTACCTCTACCTTTCATGGCTTTTGCGACTAGTCGTTTGGGACGTAAGACCCACAAAGCTTTTGGAGAATCCCAGGCAGCTTTTTCTGAACTTAATAATAAGGTACAAGAATCGGTGTCAGGTATCAAGGTAACCAAGTCTTTTGGCTATCAGGAGGCTGAGCTCCAGTCCTTCCAAGAGACCAATAAGATGACTTTTGAAAAGAATATGCATACCATGAAGTATGACAGCCTTTTTGATCCCTTGGTTTTGCTCTTTGTTGGCTCATCTTATGTTTTGACCCTCCTTGTCGGGGCCTTTATGATTCAGGCCGGTCAGATAACGGTCGGAAATTTGGTAACCTTTATTACCTATTTGGACATGCTGGTTTGGCCCCTAATGGCCATTGGCTTCCTCTTTAATATCACGCAGAGGGGAAATGTGTCCTACCAACGTATCGAGACTCTTTTAGAGCAGGAATCAGATGTTCAAGATCCCGCTTATCCTCTTCCAAGCATTGAAAATGGTCGTTTAGACTTTGCGATTGACCGCTTTGCTTTTGAGGATGAGGATACTTTGCGAGATATTCATTTCACCTTGGACAAGGGGCAAACCCTTGGTTTGGTTGGACCGACTGGCTCAGGAAAGACGGCTCTTGTCAAGTTGCTCTTGCGGGAGCACGATGTCAATCAAGGAGCCATCTATTTGAATGGACATGACATCCGAGACTATCGCCTATCAGACTTGCGTAGCTTGATTGGTTATGTTCCTCAAGACCAGTTTCTCTTTGCCAGTTCTATTTTAGACAATGTCCGCTTTGGTAATCCAGATTTCTCCATTGATAAGGTGGAAGAAGCGACTAAGTTAGCTCAAGTTTATGATGATATCAAGGATATGCCTGAAGGCTTTGAAACAATCATTGGTGAAAAGGGTGTCAGCCTATCAGGTGGTCAAAAACAACGTCTGGCTATGAGCCGGGCCATGATTTTGAATCCAGAAATTTTTATTTTGGATGACTCCTTATCTGCGGTTGATGCTAAGACAGAACATGCCATTATTGATAATCTTAAGCATACTCGCAAGGACAAAACAACTATTATTACCGCCCACCGTCTCAGTGCGGTGGTGCACGCTGACCTCATCCTGGTCATGCAAGATGGTCGTATCATTGAACGTGGGCGTCATGACGACTTACTAGCTCAAGGTGGTTGGTATGCCAAGACCTATGAGTCTCAACAGTTAGAAATGGAAGGAGGAGAAGCTCATGCCTAATCAAAACCAATGGTCTGTGTTTAAGCGTCTCTTGACCTATCTCAAGCCTTACAAGTTCTTGACCTTTCTAGCTTTGACCTTCCTCTTGTCCACAACGGTTATCAAGAGTATCATTCCCTTGGTGGCCTCTTATTTTATTGATCACTATCTTCATGATATGAATCAGGCGGCAAGTATGATTCTGATTGGCTACTATGGTCTCTACCTCTTGCAGACACTAGTCCAGTATCTGGGAAATCTCTTCTTTGCGCGTGTGTCCTATAGCATTGTCAGAGATATTCGTCGAGATGCCTTTGCCAATATGGAAAAACTGGGTATGTCTTACTTTGACAAGACCCCAGCAGGTTCCATCGTTTCCCGCTTGACCAATGATACTGAGACCATTAGCGAGATGTTCTCAGGAATTCTGTCTAGTTTTATTTCGGCTATCTTTATCTTTGTTACCACCCTTTACACCATGATGATCTTGGACATTCGTCTGACCGGGCTTATTGTCCTCTTTCTTCCTCTGATTGTCCTTTTGGTTAACCTTTATCGCAAAAAATCAGTGGTCATCATTGAAAAGACCAGAGCCTTGCTTTCAGATATAAATGCCAAACTGTCAGAGAGTATCGAAGGGATTCACATCATTCAGGCCTTTAACCAGGAGAAGCGTCTTAAAAAAGAGTTTGATGCCATTAATGAGGAACACCTGATTTATGCCAGCCGTTCTATATCACTGGATTCTCTCTTTCTACGCCCAGCCATGAGTCTACTGAAGCTCCTGGCTTATGCTGTTCTCATGGCCTATTTTGGCTACCGAGGTATCTATCTGGGTATCACAGCAGGTACCATGTATGCCTTTATCCAGTATATTAATCGCCTCTTTGATCCCTTGATTGAAGTGACACAAAACTTCTCGACTCTACAAACCTCTATGGTCTCAGCAGGTCGGGTCTTTGCCTTGATTGACGAGCGTACCTATGAGCCTGAACAGAGAGACACAGCTGCCAAGGTTACTGAGGGAAATGTTCGCTTTGAGAATGTCTCCTTCTCCTATGATGGCAAGCACCAGATTTTGGATAATATTTCCTTCTCTGTCAATAAAGGTGAAACCATCGCCTTTGTGGGATCTACAGGCTCTGGAAAATCCTCTATTATCAACGTGCTCATGCGATTCTATGAGTTCCAATCAGGACGAGTTCTCCTAGACGGTGTGGATATTCGTGATTATAGTCAGGCAGAGCTGCGCAAGAATATTGGTCTTGTCCTTCAGGACCCCTTCCTCTATCATGGCACAATCAAATCCAATATTGCCATGTATCAAGATTTAACTGATGAAGAGATTAAAGCTGCTGCTGAGTTTGTCGATGCCAATCACTTTATTGATAAACTTCCTGAAGGCTATGATTCCCCAGTTTCCGAACGTGGTTCAAGTTTCTCAACCGGTCAACGCCAGCTTCTAGCCTTTGCTAGAACCGTTGCTAGCCAGCCTAAAATCTTGATTTTGGATGAAGCGACAGCCAATATTGATTCGGAGACAGAGGCTATTGTTCAAAACTCTCTTGCAAAAATGCGTCAAGGCCGTACAACCATTGCCATTGCCCACCGCCTATCAACAATCCAAGATGCTAACTGCATCTATGTCTTAGACAAGGGCCGCATCATTGAACACGGTAGCCACGAAGAGCTCCTAGCCCTCGGCGGCACCTATCACAAGATGTACAGCCTACAAGCAGGCGCCATGGAAGGAGAGTAAGCTAATCTATTTAGAAGCTTGGACGTAGTTCACCATACCTTTAATTTGCTAGGCCTAACCTTGCTTCTTTATAGTCTTATTTTTAAAAAATGGGTACAATTTAAAAAGTAACTGTTGGCCCCTTCGAATGTGAGGTGTTTGCTAATGCTTGGTGTTGATGCTCCCGAAGTAAAATTATTCTTGCTAATTATAGCGGAGATTGTATTACATTTGATTGCTTTTCTTTGTAATAGAAAAAACAAAGATATGTATATTCGCTTATTTAAAGTATCAGTCCTAATGACGCTATTGTATTACATCTCCAGAAGAATTTAATCGCTTTGGAATCTCATTTATGGTGCTATGTGTAGAGTTTTACACACTATTAACATTAAGTGATATGACTGACCGCATAGTGTTAGCCCTATTAATGCTCTTGTTAATTCTCTGTGATTTTCTAGCTTACTTGCAAGTCAAAAAATAGTTTAAACATTAAATAAATCTGCTTGACTATTCTGTAGGCAATCTAGAAGATAAATGATGCTTATTTTCCAAGTTATCCTATCTGTCCGTTGTCTTGGCTATATCAATTGTTTATTTTCACACAATGAAAAATTCCCATGGGAGTCATCATCTCGTGGGAATTTTTGCGATAAAGATTAATAAGGCAATGTCATCTTACTTTGGCTTAGGTCCACAGTCACTTCATAGTCACTATTGTCACGAATAGTGTACTCAAAGTCTGTGGTATAGAGAACGAGTCGGAGTTTGTCGCCCTTGTTGAGTTTGTAGATGGTTGGTTGTAAGTCCAAACCGATAGTCATCCATTCATTTGGAGTGACATTCTCAATGCTAAGGAGACCTTTGCGATTTTGCAGGTTGAGGTGTCCTTTGGTAATGACACGGTATTTTGCCTGCTTGAATGGCAATTCACGTAAGGCTTCCTCCTTGAAGAGACGGCCGTTGTCTACATTCATGCGTTTTAATTCAGGTATTGGAGCTAGGTATTTTTTATCTCCCATTTCCAGAACTTGGGCCGAAATGAGACCACGGTTTGTGCTAGACTTGACCCTGAGCTCTAGGTGGACACGACCATTGATTTGGATGTCTTGGTCCAGTTCAAAGTCTAGAGTGATGGCATTGGCTTTATCCATAAAGAGGTCATCCTTAAAGCTTTGATAAGCCTTACCGTACTTAGCAAAGATTTCCTCTTCGTAATGGTTAGCGATACTAGCTTCTGCCTTACCAAGCTGAATGTGTTTACCATTATCATGACCAAAGTTATCGAGAACTTCCCAGGTCTGTTCAGACTGGTTGTTTTGCCAGATGACTGTAGGCAGTGTGTAACCATTATCTAAATCAAGGAGTTTCTGACAAATCAAGGCGTTCATGCTTTCTCGGAAGTCAATAGACTGCCAGGCATTCATGTAAACGTGGGCACCATTATGGAAGAAGAGGTGTTTTTCGAGAGATTTAGGAAGGGCTCTGAACATTTGATAGACATTAATTGGTTTGACATTCCAATCCTGGCTACCGTGTGTAAAGACTACAGTAGCTTTGACACGGTCTGCGAATTGCACATAGTTGCGGTCATGCCAGAACTGGTTATAATCCCCATGCTTACGATCAATAGCTGTGCTTAGCTCATTGAGGTAGGCCTCGTAGTCTTTTTGGTGGCGTAGGTATTCTCCAGCTAATAGGGCACGAGAATAGGTGAATTCAGTCAAGGTATCGAGATCCTCACCAGGGTACCCTCCAGGGCTAACGAGGAGTCCATTTTCACGATAATAGTCGTACCAAGAAGAAATACCCGCTTCAGCAATAACCATCTCCAAACCGTCAACACCAGTTGTAGCAAGGGCGTTGGACATGGTACCCAAATATGAAAGTCCAGTAGTAGTCACCTTACCAGAAGCCCAATCAGCAGTGATTGTATGCTGTCTGCTACGACTAGTAAAGGCGCGTGCACGACCATTGAGCCAGTCAATGACAGCTTTATAGGCCAAAACTTGTTGATAGTCTCCAGAGGTCATGAAACCTTCCGAGTTGAAAGTACCGACACCAGATACATAGATAGAAGCCACACCACGAGCCAACATATAATCGTTAAGTGTATAGGTATCAGTGTGAGCAAAACGCTCCTCAGCCTTTGTGACAGGGTTGATAGGCGTAAGGTCTGCCTCTGGTGCTTTAATTTCTGGACGGCTAAGAGAAATCTTACCAGCTGGTTTGACGAGCAAGTCTCCCTCCATCTTGTGGGTCAGTTTATCAGAGGAAGGTTCATTAGTCCCTTGTTGATAAGGGCTTGCGGTCATCATGGCTGGAACTGGGAAGTCAACATTAGGACGTAAGATAGTCACCTTGACTAGGTCTAACAGCCCATCTTTGTCAGTATCTACAGGTGTTTCGACATAAACCACTTCACGGTGAAGCTGATTAGTGTCAAATGTTGCCAAGCTCTTACCATTAAAGAAGACGTAGTCATTACTTATTGGGATTAAATCTTGGGCTACTAACTGATCAATTAAGGTATTGCCAGATTGTGTGCGTGTCGCTAACAACTGGTGAAGGTTATTAAGGCTACCATCAAAAGCAATTGGGAAGGCCATTTTCTCAAGGAAAGCAACACTGTCGGTAAAGTCCACATTAGGGACAAATCCTAGCAGTTGAAGGGCTACTAAGCCAAAGACTTCAGCAGTCAAAGGACGGTCTGATTGGAAAAAGGACAGGAGGTCTGTCTCTGGATCGGCAATCCAATTTTTCAAAGCCAAATCAGTATCTTCAAAGAAAAGGAAGTACTTGCGAACAAAGGATTCAAAATTGGCTTTGGCACTAGCATCTAGAGAGACTTCAAAGCCCAAAGAACGGAGTTCCTGATAAGCCGTTTCAGGACTAACAGGGATGTAACTGAACTGGTTAAATTTCATATTCAAAAACCTCAAAAATAATACGTAAATATTCCAGAAATATCTTTACATCAGACATTATACCTGATAAAATGATAAATGTCTAAATTATTGTAAAATCGAAAGGAAATAAAGAGACAAATGAATGATTTTCTAAAAGAAGCGTTCACCAGTGAATGGCTTTTGAAATACCTCACTGAGTTGTTCGCGACTGCTTTTCTTGTAGCACTTGGTAATGGTGCTGTTGCCAACGTTGAGCTTACAGGAACAAAAGGTAACAAATCTGGTTGGATTGTTATCGCTTTTGGTTATGGTTTTGGTGTTATGATGCCAGCCCTTATGTTTGGTGATGTTTCTGGTAACCACATCAACCCTGCTTTCACACTTGGACTTGCTGCATCTGGATTGTTCTCATGGGTAGGCGTTCCTGGATACCTTATTGCACAACTTCTCGGTGCCTTCCTAGGTCAAGCTATTGTGGTTTGGGTTCACCAACCTTACTATGCACAAACTGAGAATCCTAACAATATTCTTGGGACCTTCTCAACTATCTCAGCAGTTGACGATCATGATGACACTCCAGAAAATCGTAATCGTGCCTGTGCCAATGGTTTTGTCAACGAGTTTGCAGGATCATTCCTCCTCTTCTTTGGTGCCCTTGCCTTGACAAACAACTACTTTGGTCACAAGCTTGCACAACAAGCTGTTGCTGCTGGTTACACTAAAGAAATGGTTGATGGACAATTCCATGGATCGCTTGAAACAGCCCACATCGGTGTTGGTTTCTTGGTTGCTGCTTTGGTACTTTCATTCGGTGGACCTACTGGACCAGCCCTTAACCCAGCTCGTGACTTGATGCCACGTCTTCTTCACCATCTCTTGCCAACATCAGTTCTTGGTGAGCACAAAGGTGATTCTAAATGGTGGTACGCTTGGGTTCCAGTTGTAGCGCCAATCCTTGCAGGACTTTTGGCTGTATACTTGTTTAAAGCTCTCTACCTTTAATTAATAATAAAAAATCTGAAGCAAATGCTTCAGATTTTTTATGCTTAAAATTTTGAAAGTAGCAAAAACTGAGAAAGTTTTCTCAGTTACATGGGATTAGTCATTACTAGAATGGTAGCACCTAAGGTGAAAATATTCCATAGGATATGAAGCGAGATAGTTGCTGATAGATTTTCTCTTTTTTGGTAGACCATAGAGAGAGCCAATCCCATTCCAATATAGAGGAAGAGGTGGGCAAGGTTGGTGGGCATATGGAATAGGAAAAAGAGACTGGTACTCACTAAAGCAGTAACTATCGAATAAGGAGCCAACCAAGAGCAAACCAACTTACGAAAGAGTAGTTCTTGCAAGAAGGTTGTAGTCATCACGCTAATGGCTACTGGGAGGATAGACGTTGTCGTAAGAGTTCTTTGAAGTTCTGGATGGTAGTTGGTGTGGGTCAGTAGCATAAGATTACTCCCAATAACTCTCATCAAAAAATAAGAACAGCCCCCCAAGTAGTAAAAAGAATGCCTGATCGGCATGTCTAAACGCCAAATGTGATTGACGAAAGTTTTCAAAGTCTTTATTATATTCTAAAATGAAGAAATAGCGAGTCCTAAGGTAAAGATAATATAATGATTTTCCTAATTTATGTGAAAGAATGTAAAAAATTACAATCCTGTATTTCTTAGGAAACTTCTTGTCACACAGACTCTTTTTGGATAAAATAGAAAAGATGGAGGGTATCATGACGCAATCAGGGAATCTTAAGTTTCACACACCAATTTTTCGTGTGAATAATAGACAAGAAAATATCGATTTTTACCAAAATACGTTAGGATTTAAGCTTTTGACTGAGGAAAATGCTCTTGCTGTCTTCACTGACTGGTCAGAACGTAACTCACTTTTTGTAATTGAGGAGTCTCCAGCTTACCGTTGCCGTGCAGTTGAAGGTCCTAAGAAAATTAATAAAGTGGTCATTAAGGTTTCAAATCCACTTGAGATTGAGTACCTTTTGGCGCGTGATGATAATCAAGCTAAGGCTATTTTCCAAGGGGAAAATGGTTACGCTTTTGAGACTATCTCACCAGAAAATGATCTTATTTTGGTGCATGCCGAAGATGATTTATCAACTCTAAAGACAGTCGAGTACGCAGATGTTGAAGAAAAAAAAGATTTTAAAGGAGTTTCAGATTTTACTGTTCAGTCTTTGACTTTGAATGTTGTCGATATGGCTCAAGCGGCTTTTTTCTACGATAATCTGTTTGGCGAAGAATTGCCTTTATCTATCCACTTTGAAAAGGCAGAAGGTCCGGACCTTCAAGTAAGTTCAGATCAAACTTGGGATTTGGAAGTTCTAGAATTTAAGGTAGCTGAAGACTATGATTTGGCTGCCTTGCATGAGAAACTTGACAAGGAACAGTTCTCAAGTTATCTAGATCCTAAAGGAAGTCTACTCGCACTGACTGATATGAGTAATATTGAGGTTTGGTTAACAAAATAATGACTAACTTCAAACAAACATTGTTAACAATTACAGACTACATCAAGGCTGACATCTTCCCGGGTGCCAGCCTTGCACTCTATGATGGAAAGAATTGGCAAGAGTACTACTGTGGTACTCAGGATGGAAAGAATCCAGTAATTCCAGATTTAACCTATGATCTAGCTAGTGTCTCTAAGGTCGTGGGAGTTGGAACTCTTTGTATCTTCTACTTACAGTCAGGAAAACTGGATTTGGATGAGAAGTTCTCCACCTATTATCCTGAAGTAGCAGACAAGACGCTAACCCTTCGTCAGCTTCTTTCTCATAGTAGCGGAATTGATCCTTTTATTCCAAATCGTGATGAATTAGACCAAAAAGGATTGATTGCTGCAATAAATGCCATCAAAGTTAAGTCTGATAAACCATTCTTGTATACAGATATTAACTTTATTCTCCTGGGCTTGATGCTTGAGAAATTATCTGGACAAAGACTGGACAGGCTTTTTGACAGCGAAATTTTCCAACCTTTTGGTATGATTGACACACAGTTTGGTCCAGTTGACCTTGCTGTTCCAACTGTAGAGGGAATTCCGGGAGGAACTGTTCACGATCCCAAGGCTCGAGTGCTCAAAGAGCACACAGGTTCAGCAGGTCTCTTTTCGACCCTAAAGGACTTGGAAATCTTTGTTAACCATTATTTGAAGGATGATTTTGCTAAAAATCTGACGCAAAATATCAGTCAATCCAAGAAGGAGCGTAGTGTCGCGTGGGACCTTCAAGGCGATTGGATTATTCATACTGGTTATACAGGTACCTTTGTGCTTATCAATATCCCTCGTCAACGTGCGGGGATTTTCCTCAGTAATCGTACCTATTACAAGGATGAGAGGGCTCAATGGATTAAGGACAGAGATGCTTTGATTGAGATAATGAAGAAGGAGTTGGTTTGTGAAATGGTCGACCAAGGAAAATAATGATAAATTAAAAGTTCAATTAGAACCCCTCTGTAGTTATACGGAACACTTTGACTCAGGTATGATTCATAGGGCTTTGCCAATGGCTACACAGGTTCGTGTATTAATACATCAAACAGATAAGTCCAATTTATTGACTTCTGAGCACTTTTTCATCCGGCTGTTGTCGGCGCTGATCATTGTGCGATCGGGGGTGGGCGTATGAATTCATTGATTAGTTTAGAAAAAGTTAATTATAAAATCTCTGATCAACATATTTTACATGATATTGATTGGCAGATTCCAGCTGGGGCTCATATTACATTGACGGGACCATCCGGTGGTGGGAAAAGTACGTTATTGCGGATCATTGCGTCCATGATTTCTAAAACAAGTGGGACCTTGATTTTTGATGGGCAGCCGATTGAAAGTTATGACCCAATCATGTATCGGCGGCAAGTCTCATATTGTTTCCAACAACCGACGTTATTTGGTGAGACGGTGGCAGATAACTTAGCTTTCCCGTACCAAATTCGTAAGCAAGTCATGGATACGCAACGAGTGGTAACGGCGTTAAATAATGTTGGGCTGTCCGAACGAACCCTGCATCAGCCGATTATCGAGCTTTCCGGTGGTGAACGGCAGCGGGTCGCGCTGATTCGCAATATCTTATTCTTACCAAAAGTGTTGTTATTAGATGAGGTGACAGCTGGTTTGGATGAAAATAATAAGCAAATCGTACACGCCTGGTTACGACAGTTAAATGAGCAGGATCACGTGACAACGATCATGATTACTCATGACGCGACAGAGAGTACTGCGGCAGATCAATTAGCGAAAGTGATTGCTGGCAGATTGGAGGTGCACGCATGAATTTAGCAGTTAATAATACGTCGCTATTTTTGGCGGCAATGTTAGTGCTCGTCGCGTTAGGAATTAGTTTGTGGCAGAAACTTGGCTTGGATAGGGACATCGTCATTGGTGTCGTGCGGGCTGTTGTACAACTATTTATCGTGGGTTACTTGCTAAAGTATATTTTCCGAGTCAACAATTTGTGGCTAACGCTGGCGATGATGGGCTTCATTATCTTCAATGCGGCTTGGAATGCGAAAAAACGGGGGCCGGGGATTGACCATGCATTAGCCATTTCGTTATTAGCCATTTTTGTTAGTACAGGGGTAACACTCGGCGTCCTCGTGCTATCTGGTGCGATTAAGTTTGTGCCATCGCAAATGATTCCCATTTCTGGTATGATTGCGTCGAATTCAATGGTCGCAGTTGGGCTGGCTTATCGCAGCCTCAATAGCCAGTTTCATGACCAGCGCCAAGGTGTGCTTGAACGGTTGGCGTTAGGGGCTGGTCTACTTGATGCTTCGATTGCCATCGTGCGTGAGGCGATTCTTACGGGGATGTCACCAACCATTGATTCGGCAAAGACTGTGGGTCTAGTCAGTCTGCCAGGGATGATGTCCGGTTTGATCTTTGCAGGGGTCAATCCAGTACGGGCCATTAGGTATCAAATTATGGTCACGTTCATGCTCTTATCAGCGACTAGTTTGGGGTCAATCATTGCGTGCTATTTAGCTTACCGTAATTTCTATAATGAACAAAAACAGTTGAAGTAATGACTCCTGATTGCAGTCCCGTGGGGAGTCCTTATCCTGAATACTGATCATAATTTTTGATTGAGATGATTACGATGAGGAATATATACACACTCAGAATAAGTTGAGATAGATACCGATACTATCCCAATTTATTTTTTTGTGGTTAAGCTGACAATAGCTTGCCCCACGCGGGTAGCGTTCTGCATGACATGCTCTCACTGAAAGTGATCCTGCAATGATAAATTGCCCTGTCACGGCGTGACCCGCCGGAGGTTTTTCTAGCCGGATAATAGGCGCTGAAAAATAGCAGTTTCCCCAGAAGGAAGGGGAAACGCTACTGTCATCGCTTGTCGATGACGTGCCTCGCAGAGCCTGTCCAAAATAGAATTTTGGACAGGCTATACCAGATTTTTAACGGTGTTATACTGGTCTTGGAAAACCTTTTTTGAGGAGGCATTTTTGATGGCGCATTTAAAGAAAATTATGCGTGGTGCAGTACCCGGTTTAGCTGTCCACTTTGAACGTAAAACTGACCATCACACCAACAAAGAAATTGATGTGTCGCAAACTTATCTGAATCAAGATATCATGACGGATGGTTCTGATATGGTTTCACGCTTCAATGCGCGTTTAAATGACGTTTATTGCATGCAAAGAGACGATGTGAAGGAGCCCGTTAGCGACTTGGATAGTCACTCTTACCCGAAGATCTTGCAGAAGCGCCCTACGAGCAACAAAGCGCCTTTTTTGAAGAAACCACCAATTTTCTTAATGAACGTTATGGTCAAGAAAATGCCGTGGCCGCTGTTGTGCATTATGACGAGACAACCCCTCACTTGCACTATGCCTTTGTCCCCGTTGTTTTTGATAATAAAAAATCACGTTATAAAGTCTCGGCTAAAGAAGTGCTCACGCGCCATGATCTGCAAACCTTTCATGATGATTTAGATCAAGACCTAAAAAAGGTGCTGCTATAATGACCAATAAAGTTACGTATGTTGGGAGAAGATAGTTACATGGGTACTAATATGATGGTCCTAGAACCAAAAGGTATTGATCCTGAGTATCGCTATACTTTTATCAATAAGACAGGATTGTACAAGATTGCAGACACATCAACTATTCCCCAAATCAATAATAAACACATCGAACCTTACTTATTATTAATTCCCAGCTTAGAAGAGCAACATAAAATCGGTTCATTCTTCAAACATCTAGACGAGACTATCGCTCTTCATCAACGTAAGTTGGATTTGTTGAAAGAACAGAAAAAAGGCTTTTTACAAAAAATGTTTGTTTAGGGTCCATAATTATATAATGACCCCTAGGAAAGACTACTAAAACAGCCCCCATTATCTAATAATAGTTAGATAACGGGGGTTGTTTTTTTATAAAATGATATAATACTCCCTAGATAGGAGAAAACGTATGTCTAGACAAAAACAGTCGAGTAGACACTCTAAGAAAAGAAAGCTTGTCTCTTGTTTTTTTGGTTTACATGGGAGTGTTTGTACTTTTTTTAAAAGGATAGAAATACTGGAAAAAGATTGTAGAGCTATTAAAAAAAGAAAATGTGGCAGTTCTTGCTATCGAGCATGGCTATTCTATATTTTCAACAAAAGAAGAAGCTTAAGCAGAGTTGATCTACTGCTTAAGCTTTTTTACTTATTAAGGACTTTTCAACCGTAATGTGTTGGATACCAGCTTCTTCGAAGATTTGGCCGACTTCTTGATAGCCATTATTGAGATAGAACTTAAGTGCCCCTAGTTGAGCATGGAGAGAAATAGATTTGAAGCCCTGCTCTTGAGCGAAATCTTCAGCCTCTTTTAGGAGGATGCTACCCAGACCTTGACCTTGGTAGTCGTCGAGCACGGCCATACGTTGGAGTGTAACTTGTGTCAAGTCTATGTTAGGAAGTAGTCGTACGGTTGCTGTAGCCTGGCCCTTGTCATCATAGAGGACAAAGTGAATGCAGTAGGCTTCATTGGCATCAATATCGATGGAGCGAGGAACTCCTTGGCCCTTAACGAAAACGGTGTTTCGAATAGCCACAGCATCTAGATAAGTCTCTGAAAGTGTATCTCTTGTATGTTTGATAATCATAGGAATAGTGTAGCAAAGATTATAGTCTATCATCAAGCTTTTGATAGGTTTTATGCTTTAATTTTTCGGCCGTTTGCATCTTGGATAGGACGGTTATTTTCAAATCCAAGAGTTTGGGAGAATTTTTCCACCTGTTCCTTACTGACAGTTTCTTGGCTTTTGAAGACAATCCAGTTAACGCCTTCAGTACAAGGCGGTGTTGTCAATGAGCCTTCAAAGTTGTAATAGTCCTTGTTTTCAGGATAGAAATCATCAGGTGAGATAGCCTGAGATAAATCCGTTTCAGTATTGGCGGCTTGAGGCATTTTATCCCAGATTAATTGCAAGGCTTGGTTTTTGTCTCCATAGTTATAGAGAACTGAGACAACTGTGATTTTTCCATTATCCGTCTTGTAGACGAAATGCCCTTCGAGAGGATAGGTTTTGCCATCTATTTCATTCTCAGCTGGTGCGTGAAAATGGAATTGTTGCAACTTGTAAACTTCCTTACCAATCGTTAGGGTATTCTTTGGATTTTTAAAGCTGACTTCAATCGTATGCCCATTATTTTCAACTTGAGCTTCTGATTCTTGATTATTAAGGTTTAGTTCTGGAAGATCAACGTCCTCAGCTCCAGTGATATTGATCGGAGATTGTTCTTTACCATTTTTGCTGAGTTCATAATCTTTAGAAAGGTCACCCCAATGTTCAGGACCAGTTATACCCGTATAGCCCCATTGGACCTCTTGAGACTTAGAGGTTTTACTTTTAGTTTCAGACTGGCAGGCTACGAGTAGGATGGTAGCTGCTATAAGAGACAATAATCCAATTAGCTTAAAACTTTTCTTATTCATCTTTTCTCCCTATAGGCTGTTATTTTTGTCATGACTGCTAGTTGACCTGTTATTTGTAAACTAGTAGTCAGACGGTGACAGGGTGATATTTCTCTAAGGTACTTCTGAAAGTGAAGTGTTTGGAGAAACCAAACAGAAACGCCTTTATTTTATAGCTAATATGAAAGATAGTCAAATATAAATTATAGTTTATTTAGAAAACTATAATGAAAAGCAAGTGTTTTACAAAAAGAAAAGAACTCGCTATTGCGAGCTCTTTATTCATTTTATCCCATAGCATCGTCCGTTGAAAGAACTTCGTGGAAGACACGTTGTGTCAATTCAGTTTTTTGTTCTGGAGTGAGGTATTTAGTGTTTACACAGTATCCAGAGATACGTACGATAACATCTTCACCGCTCATGATCTTTTTGTAAACAGCTGACAAGTCCATAACGTTCAAGTTAAGGTGTTGTCCACCGTTTTCGAAGTATCCGTCAAGGATAGTTACGAGGTTATCAACTTGTTCGTCGCGAGTCTTACCAAGGGCACGAGGTGATACTTGAGTAGTAAGTGAGATACCGTCAGCTGCATAACCGAAGTCAAGGCTTGCAAGTGAGTTCAAGTTTTGCAACCATCCACCTTTAGCTTTGTTAGATGGGTTAGCACCTGGTGAGAAGAATTCCAATTTAGACAAGTTCACTGAACCATCTTCGTTGAGGTATACCCCTTTGTGAACTGGAGAGTTACCAGTTTGTTTAGAGTAAGCAACGTTCGAAGTGATTGTAAGAAGTGAAACTGTAGCTTCTGCATCTTTGTAGAGTTTATGGCTACGAAGACGAGTAGTGTAAGCTTCAATCAACCATTCTGCCAATTCGTTTGAACGTGGGTCATCTTCACCCCAACGTGGGTATTCACCGATTGTTTCGTAGTCGTAGATGTAGCCATCTTCGTCACGGATTGGTTTAACTGTAGCGTACTTGATAGCTGACAATGTATCAACAGTATTTGCGAAACCACAGATACCGAATCCCATGTTAGCACGTTGTTTAGTTGGCAAGAAGGCCATTTGAACAGCTTCGTAGTTGTACTTATCAGTCATGTAGTGGATGATGTTAAGGGCATCTACATAAGTGTCAGTCAACCAGTCAAGAGATTTTTCGAAGTTAGCTTTAACAGTGTCAAAGTCAAGAACTTCATCACGGACTGGATCGATGTCAAATACTTTGTAGTCTTTATGAACATCGTCGTAACCACCGTTCAAACCAGTAAGAAGGGCTTTAAGTACGTTAACACGAGCACCGAAGTATTGGATGTTGTGGCGTTGTTCTTCGTTTTCTGGGTCAAGTGGTGATACACAACATGAGATACAGCTCATTTCACCGTATCCGTCTTTAGCCATAGTAGTCACACCTTCGTATTGAATAGAAGAGTGCTTGTGACTCATGTGCATACAGTAGCGACGGAATGAGTAAGGCAATTTGTCAGACCAAAGAACTGTCAAGTTTGGTTCTGGAGCATTACCAATATTATCAAGTGTGTTCAAGAAACGGTAGTCCATTTTAGTAACACGGTGACGTCCGTCAGCACCCATACCAGCCATAGAAGTTGTGATGAATGTTGGGTCACCTGAGTAAAGTTCGTCGTAAGCTTTTGTACGTGCGAATTTTACAGTACGAAGTTTCAAGACAAAATCATCAACGAATTCTTGGATTTCTGATTCAGTGTAAGTACCACGAGCAAGGTCACGTTCTGCATATATGTCAAGGACGATTGGCACACGACCAAGTGAAGTAGCTGCACCATTGATAACACGACATACAGCCATAAAAGCAATGTTTGTCCATTGGATAGCTTCTTTAGTATCGAAGGCTGGACGACGAACATCTACACCGTAAAGGTCACCAAGGCGAACAACATCTTGAAGTGCTTGGTATTGAAGGTTAACTTCTTCACGAAGACGAATAGTTTCTTCGTTGATTTCTTCGATAGAGTTCCAGTCGTTTACTTTTTCTTGCATCAAGAAGTCAGCACCGTAAAGAGCGAGGCGAGCATAAACACCGATGATACGTCCACGAGAGTAAGCATCTGGAAGTCCAGTTACAGTGTGTGCGTGACGTGCACGACGGATATTTGATGTATAAGCACGGAAGATACCGTCATTTACTGTAGTTACATGTTTTGTAAAAATTTCGTGAACAGCTGGATCAGGTTCATAGCCATGTTCCTTGAGAGCTGTTTCTGCCATACGAATTCCGCCTTTTGGCATGAAATTCAATTTGAATAACTCATCATTTTGAATACCGTAGATTAGTTCGTCGTCTTTTGAAATATAGCCGGCAGGAATATCTGCGATTGATGTCGGACGAGTATCCATTGGGAAACGAGTTTCTTCGTAGTGAGCTTTAGTTTCTTCAATGATTTTTTTGATTTTAAGTGAGCGTTCAGTTGGTCCTGCAAGGAAGCTTTCATCACCATCATATGGTGTGTAGTTTGCTTGTACGAAGCGAGACACACTTGCTTTTTCTTTCCAGTCAGTTCCTTTAAAGCCTTCCCACGCTTTTTCAAAAACATCTGTGTTAGTTTTAACCGTTGCCATAGTTTGGATCTCCTATAATACTTTCTAGAGAATGTAACAAAATCATCTGTTACATTCTCTAGAAGTATTATATCACACAGTAACCGCTTACATAACTTTGAAACTCCGTTTTTAAAGACATTCTTTTATAATACAGTTTTGAAAACTGGAAATCTGTATTATAAATTTCTGTTTTTTTGATAGATTTTGGTATCATAGGGGGAGAATGTTTTGTAGGCCCAAAGTTTTATGTGAAAGGCTTTACAATGAGATAAATTTGAGAAAGGAGGCAAGAAGCCATGCTAGAGTTCCCTCTAATTAATGATACGAGTCGGAAAATTATTCATATCGACATGGATGCCTTTTTTGCTCAGGTTGAGATGAGGGATGACCCTAGTCTTAAAGATAAACCTGTTATTATCGGTAATGACCCCAGAAAAACAGGCGGTCGTGGTGTGGTGTCTACTTGTAACTACGAGGCTAGAAAATACGGTGTTCACTCAGCCATGTCTTCTAAGGAAGCCTACGAACGTTGTCCCAATGCTGTCTTTATTTCAGGAAATTATAGCCATTACCGTGAGGTAGGGATGCAGATTCGTGAAATTTTTAAATGCTACACGGACTTGGTTGAGCCTATGTCTATTGACGAGGCCTATCTCGATGTTACGACCAATAAACTTGGGATCAAGTCGGCCGTTAAGGTCGCTAAACTTATCCAGTATGATATCTGGCAGGAACTCCATCTGACCTGTTCGGCTGGTGTTTCCTACAATAAATTCATTGCGAAGATGGCTTCTGATTTCCAAAAACCTGCTGGTTTGACGGTAGTACTTCCCGAAGAGGCCCAGGAATTTTTGAAAAAGCTACCTATTGCAAAGTTTCATGGTGTTGGTAAAAAGTCAGTTGAACGTCTTCATGACATGGACATCTACACCGGTGCCGATCTTCTGAAAATTTCTGAGATAACCTTAATAGACCGCTTTGGACGTTTTGGCTTTGACCTCTTTCGCAAGGCTAGAGGCATTTCCAATAGCCCAGTAAAGCCTAATCGTGTCCGTAAATCTATCGGAAGTGAGCGAACCTATGGTAAGCTCCTGTATAATGAAGATGACATCAAGGCTGAGTTGACTAAAAATGCTAAACGGGTAGCGGAAAGCGCCCAGAAAGCTAAAAAAGTCGGTCGTATCATTGTCATCAAGGTTCGTTATTCGGACTTCTCAACCCTAACCAAACGTATGACCTTGGACAAATCAACCCAGGATTTTGACACCATCGATAGGATTTCTCATAGTATTTTTGATCAGCTGGAGGAAAATAGTAGTGGCGTTCGCCTGCTTGGTGTTACGCTGACAGGTTTGGAAGACCAAGAAGGTAGACAGTTAGACTTAGACGATTTGGCGTGATTATATACGTGATTATATAATAGTAGAGTTTTGACTTTTTGCGTTGCTAGTTGACCTTAAAGCATCATTAGACCTGTGCTATCTTAATTAGTAAGTAATAGAAATGAGATAATAAAAGTAATGAAAAAGTTTTTACGTATCTGGGCTTGATTTTAGCAACATGCTTGGTTCTTGTAGCCTGTGCTTCAAATAAGTCAGCTGAAAAGAAAAAACGAATCAACTTCGACATAACGTGTCAAGGCTAATACTAAGACACCAACTCAAGTGTTTTCAAAGTTTCTCAGGGTAAGCCGTAATATGATTGGCAAGATTCAGGACTATAAACTGAAGGAAGTGAAAGTCAAGAAAGATGAAGCAACAGTGACTTTTACTTCACTCTCTGTTAGTTTCCATGGAGCTGAAGCTGCTGTTCGTACTCTCCTTATGAGTTTCTATGGTATTAATATTGACAAGTTGAAGTACTGGAACCAATCTGATAAGAGTAATGATGAAAAGGGTAAGGGCAAAGATCTCACAACAAAGTTCCTTTAGTGTGAAAACTTTAACGGTGATTTAACGCAATTTAAGGATATTGATAAAGAATTGTTCTGTATACCTTTGACAGGTTCAGATAATTTGGAAAGGAACTTCAATTTATCGAAGATAATGGGGTCAACTGGACTATCTCTACAAAAAATTATAAAGAACTTGTCGAGGATCTGGTTGACCATGCTGAATCAGGAAATAAAGCCGTTTACGCTGAACGTATCCATAAGGATTTGTCAGACTATCAACCTGAAGATAGTAGCGACTCAAGTAATAAGTTATCAGGTAAGGACAAGTAGTATTTTATTGCATTTGATGTTAATCATATACGGGAAGCTTTTTTGGACGAGAAGAGTTATTACATGAGTGGCAACCATTTTCTATCACCACTTAGGTTTTTATTATTAGACAAGTTGGGATAAAGATGGTAAACTGTTATTGCTAACTATTAATGAGAGTATCGAGGATTATAGATATGAAAAAATGGCTTGCAGTCATGGGGATTCTTGGATTGTCAGTTATGACTTTGGCAGCTTGTGGAAACAAAGGTGACAGTAAGGTATCTGGTGAAAAGCAGACGATTACTGTTGCGACTGACTCTGATACGGCACCTTTCACTTTTAAAAAAGGTGATGACTTCAAGGGTTATGATATTGATTTGGTAAAGGCTGTTTTTAAGGATTCAGACAAGTATGAGGTCAAGTTTGTAACGACGCCTTTTGATTCCATCTTGATAGGGGTGGATTCTGGACGTTATCAGATTGCAGCTAATGATTTTAACTACAATGAAGAGCGTGCACAGAAATATAGTTTTTCAGATCCGATTTCACGTTCTAACTATGCAATCATCAGTGCTGAGGGTACAAAGTATACTAGCCTAGACGATTTGTCTGGTAAGACAACAGAAGTGCTTCCTGGCACTAACTACGCTCAGTTGCTTGAAAACTGGAACCACGCCAATGCGGACAAGACACCAATTACAATCAATTACGCTTCTAGCTCGACGGGTCTTTCAACACGCGTTCAACACATTCAAGAAGGAAAAATTGATTTTATCCTTTATGATGCCATTTCGTCTGAGTATATTGTTAAAGATCAAGGCTATAAGTTGGCTGTAAACAAGCTTAAAGACGATATCGGTATGAAGACTGATGGTCTTGAATACCTTATTTTCTCAAAAAATAAGCAAGGTAAGGAACTCAAGACTTTTGTCAATAAGCGTATCAAAGAGCTTAAGAAGGATGGAACCCTTGCCAAACTCAGTAAGGAATACTTCGGTGGCGATTACGTCAGTGATTTGAAATAAGACGGTTAAAAGTTGAAAAGTTGAGACTCTTGTCTCTGCTTTTTGACGTTAATAAAGCTGAATTATCAGTGATATGATTTCCTTATCACTTTGATAAGAAAAGACTATTTCACAGACTTTCTGAGTCGTGCTAAAATGAATATTATAAAATTTATGATAAGATATTTGAACGGTTAGCACTAGGCTAACCGACTTTTTTAGAAAGAAAGGGCGACATTGTGAAAAAGAGTATAGAAGCATTTAATCGGTCACCTTGGTATCTTCAAGTTATCCTTGGCTTGGTTGGTTTGGCAGTAGCTGTTGCTTTAGCCATTCCCTTATCATGGCTAGTGGAAATCCTTTGGGGCTATGTTTTGCAATTGGTTACAATTGTCTTCAAATGGATTTCATCTTGGATGCCAGCTGGTAAGCTCTTCTCATGGAAGGCTGTCTTCGATGCTGTTCCTAAGATTGTAGAACGCTTGCCTTTAACCTTGGGATTGACTATTGCAGGTGCCTTCTTTGGTTTGATTTTGGCCCTTGTCTTTGCGGTTGTTAAAATTAATCGAGTACGTATCCTTTATCCAATTCAAGCCGTTTTTGTGAGCTTCTTGCGTGGGACACCAATCCTTGTACAACTCATGTTGACTTACTATGGTATTCCACTCTTCCTTCGTTACTTGAATGGTGAGTTCGGCTTAGATTGGAACATTAATGAGATTCCACCAGCTATCTTCGCTATTACAGCCTTTGCCTTTAATGAAGCAGCTTACATGAGTGAGACCATCCGTGCAGCGATTCAGGCCGTTGACGCTGGGGAAATCGAAGCTGCCCGTTCTCTTGGGATGACATCAGCACAAGTTTACCGTCGTGTCATCATTCCAAATGCGGCAGTTATTGCGACACCAAGTTTGATTAACAGTTTGATTGGTTTGACTAAGGGAACATCACTTGCCTTCAGTGCAGGTATCGTTGAAATGTATGCGCAAGCTCAAATCTTAGGTGGTGCTGACTACCGTTACTTTGAACGTTATATCTCAGTAGCTCTTGTATACTGGGCAATCTCAATCTTGATTGAGTACATTGGTCGTTCAGTTGAAAATCACATGGCCATTAAGGCTCCTGAAGCGACTGACATTTCTGGCATTGGAGGTGACCGCTAATGATTAGTATCAAAAATGTGACCAAGGAATTTTCAGGACAAAAGGTTCTAGATGGCATCGATATTGACATTGAAAAAGGTGAAGTTGTGGCTCTTGTTGGTGCCTCTGGTGCAGGGAAGTCGACTATCCTTCGTTGCTTGAACTATTTGGAACAACCTGATTCTGGTACTATTGCCATTGATGATTTCAAGGTGGATTTTGGAACAATTACCAAGGAGCAAATCCTTACCCTTCGCCGTAAGTTGGCTATGGTTTTCCAACAGTTTAACCTCTTTGAACGTCGTACAGCCTTGGATAATGTTAAGGAAGGTCTTAAGATTGTTAAGAAACTTTCTGACGAAGAAGCTACCAAGATTGCGAAAGAAGAGCTCGCTAAGGTTGGGCTTTCTAATCGTGAAAATTACTACCCACGTCACTTGTCGGGTGGTCAAAAGCAACGTGTGGCTTTGGCTCGTGCCCTTGCAATGAGGCCTGATGTGCTCTTGCTTGACGAACCAACATCTGCCCTTGACCCTGAGTTGGTTGGTGAGGTTGAAAAATCAATCGTAGATGCGGCTAAATCAGGTCAAACCATGATTTTGGTCAGTCACGACATGAACTTTATTTATCAAGTGGCTGACAAGGTGCTTTTCCTTGAAAAAGGTCATATCCTTGAACAAGGAACACCTGATGAAATCTTTAACCATCCAAAAGAAGAGCGAACAAAAGAATTCTTCGCTTCTTATTCAAAACAATATCTTTAAGATGGGATTTTTGTTACAATAGAAAAGGTGATGGGATAGGACTACATTTCTAGTTCATAGTCAAAGTCCCACAAGGATGACTAGGAACTTTTGAATACTTCAAAGGCGACTAAGGAGTCTACTCGGTGACTGCCTTATGTAGTTATTATTAATCGGATTCAGAGGTTGGAGAATATTGTCTCAGCCTTTTCTATTTTTCACTTTAGGATGATTTATGTTATTAAATATTTTTAAATTTTATCTCTTAGGCCTTGTGATTGCTTTCTTTGTTTGTTTGGTGATTGGTGTCTTTTGGCTTGGATGGCGTGCCCTACGTCATTTAGACAAAACCGTTAAGGAGCGTCAGGGTGCCCTCTATGATGCTATTATGATGTCGATGGTTTCGATCCCAGTATTGGCATTTGCTTTTATGGCGATTCTTATCGTACTGAATGCATAATGCTAGCTTTGTTGGCACATTAGGTGTAAGATATCTCTACAAGAAAATCATATAAGGAGTTACTCATGTACGATACAATTGTTATTGGAGCTGGTCCTGCGGGGATGACTGCAGCACTTTATGCAGCTCGTGCCAACCTTAAAGTGGCAACTTTGGAGCAAGGTGCTCCTGGTGGACAGATGAATAACACATCTGATATTGAAAATTATCCTGGTTTTGAAAGTATTTCTGGTCCAGAACTGTCCATGAAGATGTTTGAACCCTTGGAAAAATTGGGCGTTGAAAATCTTTATGGTATCGTGTCTGGTATCGAAGACAGGGGCAATTATAAAGTTGTCAAAACTGGTGACGAGGAGTACCAAACCAAGACAGTTATCATTGCGACGGGTGCTAAACACCGCCACATTGGTGTTGCTGGTGAAGAAGAGTACAACAGCCGTGGTGTCTCTTATTGTGCTGTATGTGATGGTGCCTTCTTCCGCAATCAAGACCTCTTGGTTGTTGGTGGTGGAGACTCTGCTGTTGAAGAAGGAATTTATTTGACACGCTTTGCCAATAGCGTGACCATTGTTCACCGTCGTGACGAATTGCGTGCCCAAAAAGTCCTTCAAGCCCGTGCCTTCACCAATGAAAAGGTCAAGTTTATCTGGGATTCCGTTGTTGAAGAAATCAAGGGTGATGACATCAAGGTTCGCAGTGTTGATATCAAGAATGTCAAAACTGGTGAGGTGACTAACCACGAATTTGGCGGTGTCTTTGTTTATGTCGGACTTGATCCTGTTTCAGATTACTTGACAGGCCTCGACATCACTGACCAAAATGGTTGGGTAATCACAGATGACAAGATGGCGACAAGTGTTCCAGGTATCTTTGCCATTGGTGATGTGCGTCAGAAAGACCTTCGCCAAATTACCACAGCCGTAGGGGAAGGTGCCATAGCCGGTATCGAAGCTTATAACTACGTGACTGCACTTGGTGATAAGTAACATAAATGGAAATTCGGGAGAATTTCGAGTTTTTTGTGTTTGTGTGATGATCTTTAGCTAGTCTAGCCTCCTTTGGAGTAACATCTATGTGTAGTTTTTTGTTATAATAGAGAAGTCTTACTAAAAGTCAGTAAAAACGAGGTGACCGACTTGCGTGTTGTAGCAGGTGATTTTGGCGGGCGTCCGCTTAAAACGTTAGAAGGCAAAACGACTCGTCCAACAACGGACAAGGTCAAGGGTGCCATTTTCAATATGATTGGTCCTTTCTTTGATGGAGGACGTGTTTTGGATCTTTTTTCTGGGAGTGGTAGTTTAGCTATTGAGGCTATTAGCCGTGGCATGTCGTCTGCTGTCCTCGTGGAAAAGGATCGTCGAGCACAGGCTGTTATTCAGGAAAATATCAAGATGACCAAGAGTGAGGAACAGTTCCAGCTTTTGAAGATGGATGCGGCGCATGCATTGACACAATTGACAGGTCAGTTTGACTTGGTGCTCTTAGATCCGCCTTATGCGAAAGAGCAGATTGTGGCCAATATTACTCAGTTAGAGGAGCAGGGGCTCTTGTCTGAAGAGGTGATGTTGGTTTGTGAGACTGATAAGGATGTGGACTTGCCTGAAGAAGTTTCAAACTTTGGGATTTGGAAGCAGAAAACCTATGGTATCAGTAAGGTGACCGTTTACGTGCGTTAGCCTTTGGTAGGGAAGTTGTAGAAAGGAAATGCTATGACCAAGATTGCTATGTTTACGGGGTCTTTTGATCCGATTACAAATGGGCATATGGATATTATTGTCAGAGCCAGCAAACTCTTTGACGAGCTCTATATAGGACTTTTTTATAATAAAAATAAGCAGGACTTCTGGGATGTTGCGACTCGCAAGCGTATCTTGGATGAGGTTGTGGCAGATTTTCCTAATGTCAAGGTCATAACGGCCCACGATAGTCTGGCTGTAGATGTCGCCAGAGATCTTGGTGTAACTTATCTGGTTCGAGGCCTACGCAATGCGACAGACTTTGACTATGAGGCTAATATGGACTATTTCAATAAAGGTTTGGCGCCAGAACTTGAAACGGTTTATTTGATTGCTAGTCATGAGGTGACACCGGTGTCTTCAAGTCGTGTGCGTGAGTTGATTTATTTTGAGGGGGACATTAGCTCCTATGTTCCGCAAGCAGTTGTTAAGGAAGTGGAGGCCAAGCGTGGCAAACAAGACAAAATCTAAAGCGCTATTAGAGAAAATGTGGCGTATTAAGTGGTGGTTATTAAGTATTTTTACGGTACTTTTCCTCCTTTTTGCCCTCTTTTTCCCGCTCAATAATTACTATGTGGAGCTTCCGGGTGGTGCTTTTGATACCAAGGAAGTCTTGACAGTGAATAAGAAAGCTGATGATTCTAAGGGCTCCTATAATTTTGTGGCGGTGGCTCAAACCAAGGCGACTTTGGCCTTGATGCTCTATGCTCAGTTTAATGATTTTGCAAAGCTTCAAACGGCTGAAGAGGCAACTGGAAATTACTCTGATGAAGATTTCATGCGCATCAACCAATTTTACATGGAGACTTCTCAAAACCAAGCGGTTTATCAGGGCTTGACTCTGGCTGGTAAGGAGGTTAGTTTGGAGTATATGGGTGTCTATGTGCTTCAGGTTGCTGATGATTCTAGCTTCAAGGGTGTCCTCAATATTGCTGATACGGTGACGGCTGTTAATGGTAAGACCTTTGATAATTCTACTGACATGATTAAATACGTTCAAGGACTTAAGCTGGGTTCAAAGGTCAAGGTCACTTATATGAGAGATGGCAAAGAAAAGACTGCTACTGGTAAGATTATTAAGATTGCCAATGGCAAAAATGGTATTGGTATCGGCCTAACGGACCATACTGAGATCAAGAGTCCTGAGAATGTTAAGTTTAAACTGGATGGTGTCGGTGGGCCAAGTGCTGGTCTTATGTTTACCTTGGCTATTTACGATCAGGTGTCTGGTCAAGACCTCAAGGCTGGCCGCAAGATTGCTGGTACAGGAACTATTGAAAAAGATGGGGCTGTCGGTGATATCGGTGGGGCCTATCTCAAGGTGAAATCTGCGGCTGATAGTGGCGCAGACATTTTCTTCGTGCCAAATAATCTAGTAACTAAGGAAATGAAAAAGGCTGATCCGGATGCCAAGACTAATTATCAAGAGGCCAAGGAAGCTGCCGAGAAACTGGGGACCAAGATGAAAATCGTCCCTGTTAAAACAGCTCAAGAAGCCATTGATTATTTGAAAAAGACTAAATGAGAAGTGAGAGTAGGACAGACAGAAATCTATGATTTTGTCTCTGTCTTACTCTCTTTTTTAGACTAAAGTGTTATAATAGTCTGTATGAAAAAACGTTATAGAACAGTAAATGATTACTATCGCGAGATTTTTGGCGAAAAGATTTTCAAACTTCCTATAGATGCGGGCTTTGATTGTCCCAACCGTGATGGAACAGTGGCTCACGGTGGCTGTACCTTTTGTACAGTATCGGGGTCTGGGGACGCTATTGTAGCTCCTGAGGCACCGATTCGTGAGCAGTTTTACCATGAGATTGACTTTATGCACCGCAAGTGGCCAGAAGTTCATAAATATCTGGTTTATTTTCAAAACTTTACGAATACTCACGCACCACTTGAGGTTATCAAGGATCGCTACGAACAGGCTATCAATGAGCCTGGTGTTGTTGGGATCAATATCGGTACTCGCCCTGACTGTTTGCCAGACGATGTGATTGATTATCTGGCAGAACTCACAGACCGCATGCACGTAACGGTTGAACTTGGACTGCAGACGACTTATGAAGAAACCTCAGAGCTCATAAACCGAGCACACAGCTATGAACTCTATGTGGAGACGGTGAAGCGCTTGCGTGAGCGTGCGCCCAAGGCTGAAATTGTATCACACCTAATTAATGGGTTACCGGGGGAAACTCATGAGATGATGGTGGAGAATGTTCGCCGTTGTGTGACTGATAATGACATTCAGGGGATTAAACTCCATCTCCTCCACCTGATGACTAATACGCGTATGCAAAGAGACTACCACGAAGGGGGTCTTAAATTGCTGAGTCAGGAAGAGTATGTGTCAATCATCTGTGACCAGTTGGAAATCATCCCTAAGGATATCGTCATTCATCGGATTACTGGTGATGCACCGCGAGATATGCTGATTGGACCTATGTGGAGTCTCAACAAGTGGGAAGTCCTTAATGCCATTGACAAAGAGATGGAACGTCGTGACTCATGGCAAGGGTGTAAAGTCGTTAGCAAGAAGGAGGAAAAAGCATGATTAAACGTCCCATTCATATGTCTCACGACTTTCTAGCAGAAGTGCTGGATGATGAGAGTATAGTTGTCGATGCGACCATGGGAAATGGTAATGACACAGCCTTTCTGGCTAGACTTTCCAAGAAGGTCTATGCTTTTGACGTGCAGGAGCAGGCGCTTGGAAAGACCAGTCAACGCTTGTCAGACTTGGGAATTGAAAATACGGAACTCATTTTAGATGGTCATGAAAATCTGGACCATTATGTTAGGGAGCCTATTCGAGCAGCTATTTTCAATTTAGGCTATCTACCATCTGCAGACAAGAGTGTCATCACCAAACCTCACACGACCCTTGAAGCTATTGAGAAGATTCTTGACCGCTTAGAGGTGGGTGGTCGCCTAGCTATTATGATTTACTACGGTCATGATGGGGGTGATATGGAGAAGGATACTGTTCTTGAGTATGTGATTGGTTTAGACCAGCGTGTTTTTACAGCCATGCTGTATCAACCTCTCAATCAAATTAATACCCCGCCATTTTTGGTGATGTTGGAGAAATTACAATGATTACAGATATTAAAGAAAAACTTGCAGATATGCAGGCCAAATATATAGACAAGCAGAGTGCTGAAGATAACTTAAAAACGGTTTATAATTGCAAAACGACGAAAATCAAGAAGAAACTAGCCAGTCTTGAGGTTGAACGTTGCCATAAACTTTTAGCTAAGGAAGACGTGACTGCCATTGATAAAAAAATTCGCAAGCAAAAAGAACTATTTTCTAACTGTTGTCATAAGGAAGGTTAAGAGAAACTATGCATTTATCATTAGCTTTGCTTGTTCTTCTGTTTAGCTTAATCTTATCGAACGTTATCAACCGCATTTTTCCACGACTTCCCCTACCTTTGATTCAAATTATTTTTGGAGTGGGTATTGGTTTTCTTCTTAAGGGGGAAGTTTTTGAGCTTGAAACGGAACTTTTTCTAGCGTTTATTATTGCTCCCTTGCTTTTTCGTGAGGGCGAAGAGAGTGATATTACCAGTATTCTACGTAACTGGAGGCTCATTCTGTTTTTGATTTTTCCAGTCATCTTCGTCTCTACGCTAGGAATCGGCTATCTTGCTAAGGCCGTCTTGCCTGCTTCGGTGCCCTTGTCTGCCTGTCTAGCCCTCGGTGCCGCTCTTGGTCCAACGGATTTTGTTGCCTATTCCGCTATCTCCAAACGCTTCAGTTTTCCAAAGTGGATTAGCTATATTCTGCAGGGAGAGGGTTTGCTAAATGATGCCTCTGGCTTGGTCGCCTTTCGGGTGGCAGTAACTGCTTTGACAACGGGATCCTTCTCCCTCCTGGACGCGAGCTGGAATTTGGTTATCTCTGTAATTGGTGGTTTTTTGGTTGGCTTGATTACAGCTCTATTGAATCGTCTTTTTTTGACCATTTTAGATAATATGGATGCAGCAGATGTCACAGGTGCACTCTTACTAGAGTTAGTGCTACCGATTTCCTCTTACTTTGTAGCTGAGGAAATACATGTCTCTGGAATTATTGCTGTTGTTGTAGCAGGGATTTCACTTGCTAGCCGTTTCAAAAAAATCACCGTATTTGATGCCAAATTGGATAGTGTCTCCCATACGATTTGGGGAACCATTACCTTTGTTCTTAATGGTATGGTCTTTTTCCTTCTGGGGACGGAACTGCCAACCTTAGCAACCCCAGTACTGTCTAGCAGTACTTATGATACGCTTTGGATGCTTCTTGCCATAGTCTTGTTAACAGCGATCATGTTTGGAATTCGTTTTGTCATGATTAGTGCAGTGTTTGCCCAAAGAGCTTGGCGGACCAAACGGTCACTGAAAAAAATATGGAAGGTTGCTACGATTTTGACTTTTTCTGGCGTAAAAGGAACGGTTTCGATTGCAACAATCCTTTTACTTCCGGTTGCTAATATGACTGCGCTAGAACACAGTCTCTTGACCTTTACAGTAGCGGGTGTTACACTATTGAGCTTCTTGATAGGTATTTTAATTCTACCTAGGTTAGCTACCGGACCAGCACATACGACCAACCATTACATGCAGATTGCTATTCTTAATGATGTGGTAAGAGAGCTAGAAAAAGACCTGAAGCAGTCTGCAAATCAAGGAGCTGTTTATGCTACCATTGACAACTATAACCAACGTTTGGAAGATTTAATCTTGGAGCAGGAATCAAATGATGTCAAGGAAGAGTTAGCTAATATCCGTATCATGATTATGGAAATCGAGAGTGAGGGTTTGGAATATGCCTACAAGAAGGGGAAGATTTCAGAACTCGAATACAATCTATACCAACGTTATATCAAAGGATTGGAGCGCCGTATCAACCGTGGTTTTGTTTCTAGTCTCTCTTATGCCTCTGCTGTTTTCGTTCTTGGTCTTCGTAGAATTTTGCACCTAGCTTTTACCTTCAAGTTTCGATTTGAACAAGAGGAGAATAGGCGAGGTCCTCGATTGACCGAGGAAAATCGTGATCATATGACTGAGCTTTATTTAACAAATACTGAGCAGGTTTTGGAAGCCTTGAGTAATCTGGAAGGTGTCTATCATTCAGATCTTTTGTCTTATTTGAAACGCTGTCGGATTCGAGAGGCTGAAATTATTCAATCTGGAGCCTTTGTCGAGCGGGTTATCACTCACTTAAATCCAGACTATGTTGACGAAATGTTGCGAGGCTATTTTTTGGAACGTAAGATTATCATCGAATATGAACAAGCTGGGCGTATTTCTAGTCGTTATGCCAAACAGCTTCGTAAGGAAGTCAATACTTTGGAAAACTATACTCTCAAAGAAACAAGCAATACTTTGATATATGATATGATCAATCTAGCCCGAAGGGGAGCTTAAGAAAGAATTTAGAGTAGAAAAAGAAGCTAAGTTATTAATTTGGCTTCTTTTAATGTTTGCTTTTTTCATTATCGTGGTCAGGAAAGAGACAGCCCAATCCTAGGCCTACTAGGATACCGGAAACAATCAGAGTTTCGGTAGGAATAGGGAATAGGGAGGAGTAGGTCATAGATTGCATTAGCAATCATCAGCCCAATCAAGGCACTAATGAGGCTAGACTTATAATCTTTTTTCATGAAATTCTCAATTGTAAAGAAGATTAACAAGACAACTGGAAAGAGCGGCCATCGGACAATATCATATGTCTATGTGGTTAATCTTAGAATTTATTCGGTCAAAAAAGAACTGTTTTGTTATCGAATCGGTAAAAGTCAAAAGATTTCCTCACACAGTAAAACCTCTGACAAAATCTGTTTATATATAGTCGCTGCACAATTTATTTTATTCAAGAACGTCTATAGAACACCTTGTCCTTCCAGCCTTAATTTTGTATAGCGTATCTCAAATAAAAAAGAAGTAATGATGAAAGAATAAATCCCCCCAGACTTATAGTCTAGGGGACTTGTTTCTTTAATGTTGTTCGTATATTAGCCCTAAATCAAGCTACTTTATGACTGATCTCTATAAAAGAGGGTTAATGTAAAAACGATGGTCGTCAATTGGAATAATTTGAACAGGATTTTGATAGAAGTCAGCTAAGACTTCTGGTGTGATGACATCATTTTTGGGTCCTTGTGCTACGATTTTTCCTTGACGGAGTAGGAGAATATGGTCCATGTTTTCAGTGATTTCCTCAGCGTGGTGAGTGACGTAAAGAACCAGTGGAGCATGAGGAAGCGAGGTGATACGATCAATCTGACGCAAGAGTTTTTCACGAGCAAATAGGTCCAAGCCAACAGTCGCTTCATCAAGAATAATGATGTCAGGATCTTCCATGAGACTGCGAGCAATCAAACAAATTTGTTTTTCTCCTTGAGAGAGGCCATGGTATTTACGACCTATCAAATCCCCAGCACCAAGTGAGGTCAGCATGTCCTTGGCTTCTTGCAACTCCTTATCCCCATATGCCTTGTAGAGGATTGAGCTCTTGTATTTACCAGTAAGGACGATTTTTTCTGCAGTCATATGCTTAGGCAGACGCTCAGTGATGAAGGAACTGACAATACCGATATGTTTGCGAAGACCCGTGATGTCTCCATTACCAAAGGTATAGCCAAGTATTTCAGCATGACCTTCGGAAGGAAAGAACTCAGCTGTCAATAAGCGTAGAAGTGTTGATTTTCCTGCACCATTAAGTCCAAGGATAGCCCAGGTCTGGCCTTTTTCAACTGACCAGTTAAGATTGGACAAGAGTGTTTTTCCTTGGCGAGCCAAGCTGACATTTTCTAAGCGTATAAGTGACATAAGTCTCTCCTTCGATGATAAATTACTCTAAGTATAGCATAAAATAGGAACCTATATTGGAAAATTGTGATATAATGAAAGTCAGAATTTTTTTTTAGAGGAGAAGAAAAAATGGAAGACTCTAGCGGTCAGTCCTTATTATTTCAATTTATTTTATTACTAATTTTAACCTTACTTTCGGCCTTTTTCTCAGCGTCTGAGATGGCTTTAGTATCACTAAACCGTTCACGTGTGGAACAAAAGGCTGAAGAAGGCGACAAGAAATTTATTCGCCTGCTCAAGGTTCTTGAAAATCCCAATAACTTCTTATCAACTATTCAGGTTGGTATTACTTTTATCGGTCTTTTGCAAGGGGCCAGTCTCTCTGCTTCCCTAGGAGCAGTTATAGCGACCTGGTTTGGTAACGTAGCTTGGGCTAAAACAGCAGGTAGCGTGGTATCTTTGGTGGTCTTGACTTACATTTCTATCGTTTTTGGTGAGCTTTATCCTAAGCGTATTGCCATGAACCTAAAGGAAAATCTGGCCATCTACTCAGCACCTGTCATTATTGTAACTGGTAAGATTGTCAGTCCCTTTGTATGGATTCTTTCGGCATCAACCAACCTCTTGTCTCGTTTGACACCTATGACTTTTGATGATGCGGATGAGCCGATGACACGTGATGAGATTGAGTACATGTTGACCAAGAGTGAGGATACACTTGAAGCTGAAGAAATCGAAATGCTTCAAGGTATCTTTTCTCTTGATGAATTAATGGCGCGTGAAGTCATGGTTCCTCGTACAGATGCCTTCATGATAGATATTGAAGACGATACTCAGGAAAATATCCAAGCCATTCTAAAGCAAAGCTTCTCTCGTATCCCTGTCTACGAAGATAACAAGGATAAGATTATCGGTGTAATCCATACCAAAAAACTCCTTAAAGCGGCTTATGAGCTCGGTTTTGAGAATGTTAATCTTCGCCGTATCATGAATGAGCCCCTCTTTGTTCCAGAAACAATTTTCGTTGACGACCTCTTGGCAGCCTTTCGTAACACCAATAATCAAATGGCTATCTTACTTGATGAATATGGTGGTGTGGCTGGTCTGGTGACCTTCGAGGATCTTTTGGAAGAAATCGTCGGTGAAATTGATGACGAAACAGATAAAGCTAGTGTGGAAGTTCGTGAAATAGGAGAGAATACCTATATTGTTGAAGGATCTATGACTCTTAATGACTTCAATGAACACTTTGACACAGAGCTTGAAAGTGATGATGTTGATACTATCGCAGGCTATTATTTGACTGGTGTAGGAGCAATTCCCACTCAAGAAGTTAAGGAACATTACGAAGTTATTAACAAGGACAAACGTCTTGAATTTATTAACGATAAGGTTAAGGATGGTCGCGTAACCAAACTTAAGGTAATCATCACAGCTGCTCCAGAAGAAGCAGGAGAATAGAATTAACCAGCTTTAGATTAGAAAAGACTAGAGCTAAAAAGTAAGATAATGATAATTGAGCGCCTTCTTTCCTTTGGATTGAAAGTGCTTTTTATTATCTTTTTGATAAATATTTTTTAATATATAATTAGATTAAAAATATATGATAACCTCTATGCTATGCTTTATTATAAAAATAAAACATCTAGTTATTATTGACCTACGACATTTTTTTGAAGTAATTTAAACGGGTTTTGAAATTATGGTAGACTAAGAATAAAAATAAATAATATTTTGATTAAAACGCCTTTCTATTACTTTTTATGACAGAATATAAATTAACTGATAAATGATAAAGGAGAATCTTAATAGCTTCTAAAAAATCTCTATATTCTATACATAGTAGCTTACTTTTACTCACCCTTACTCTAGGAGACTTTCTACCAGTAACTTCTTTTGCAGATGCCGGCATTGCGACAAATGATACTGTTCTTATGCAGCCAAAAACTGATACAGATACAAATACAAGTGAGGACCCTCAATCACCTGAAGTTCCTTCAGTCAACGTTAATGGTTGACCTGTTGCTATTGTAACACCAGCAGCACCAGCTATAACGGCACCTGGTCAAACAATCCCTTCTAAACAAAATAGTCAGCTTGTTGTTGCCAATAATGACGGTACAACAAGTCTTGTTGTTCCATAAGTACAGGATTCAAAGTGAATGCTGACGGTACATTGACTGGTAAAGTATCAACTGTAATATTGACGCTTGTAGGAACATTCTTCCTTGTTCTTGCAGTTTTATTGGTATTCAAGAAACGTGCCTAATAGTATAGATAATAAAAAACCGGAAGAATCCAGTTTTTCCCTTTCTTCTTCTGGTATAGTATAGTTATATAGTAATTTTAGATGTATTATAGTATAACTTTTATCTTAAATTAGATAGACATGGAGCATGTTTCTGATAAAAGAGGTATAATAAAAAGTGTAAAAATCGTTTTTCAAGGAGGCTGACATGGCAGAAATTGATTACAGTCAGGTGACTGGACTTGTTCATTCAACCGAAAGTTTCGGATCCGTAGATGGTCCTGGTATCCGTTTTATTGTGTTTATGCAAGGCTGTAAGCTGCGTTGCCAATATTGTCATAACCCAGATACTTGGGCCATGAAGTCAAATAAGGCTGTTGAACGTACAGTTGAAGATGTCTTAGAAGAGGCTCTTCGCTTCCGTCATTTCTGGGGTGAGCATGGTGGAATCACTGTATCAGGTGGTGAAGCCATGCTTCAGATTGATTTTGTCACTGCCCTCTTTACAGAGGCTAAGAAGTTAGGGATTCACTGTACGCTTGATACGTGTGGCTTGTCTTATCGTAATACTCCAGAGTATCATGAAGTTGTCGACAAACTTTTGGCTGTAACTGACTTGGTTCTACTGGATATCAAAGAGATTGACCCCGAACAACACAAGTTTGTGACCCGTCAACCTAATAAGAATATCTTGGAATTTGCTCAATATCTGTCTGATAAACAAGTTCCGGTCTGGATTCGTCATGTTTTGGTACCAGGTTTGACTGACTTTGATGAGCATCTGGTTGAATTGGGTGAATTTGTGAAGACCTTGAAAAATGTCGATAAATTTGAAATTCTTCCATATCATACGATGGGGGAATTCAAGTGGCGTGAACTTGGCATCCCTTATCCATTGGAAGGTGTCAAACCACCAACTGCAGATCGTGTTAAAAATGCTAAGGCTCTTATGCATACGGAAACTTATCAAGAGTATAAGAATCGTATCGGGGTTAAAACCTTGGATTAAAGAATAAGCTCTCAACAAGAGCTTTTTTATTTTGTTATTATTTAGGAAGCAATAAAAAGCAGGTAATTATGTTTCGTATTTTAAAAATTGATGATGACTTTGTTTACCTTAGTCATCCCGATGGGCGCTTGAAAAAATAGATCGTGCTCTTTTTGATTTTGATATAAATTTAGGGGATCGTGTTGAGGTCTATCAAGATGGAGAGTTGACAGTGGTTACTCCGGCGGAAGTTCAAATGGACTTGAGCCTTGAGGGAGATAAATCTGTTAAGTCTCATCTCTTACAAGGAATCTTAGATCTTTTCCTTGAGACCCTCAATATTTACAACAATCATTTGGGTGACTTGAAGAAGATTTCCACACAATTATTGATAACGCTTTTCATGGCTTGGAGCTTGTTGGGAGTTATTCTGGTTGAGCTTCTTCTCTTTGTGGAGTCAGTCATTGTGTTTGTATGGAGACTTTTGGTTCGACTTGTCAAATTAATGCGAATCAAAGATAATACTAAGGTCTTGATTGATGAGACGCAAAAACGCCATGCTAAGCGTGAACGTCAGAAAGCTCAAAGACGTGAGCAAGAAAGATGACGTCAAGAAGAGCAAGAAGAACGTGAGTATCTTCGTGAAACAGAACGTCAAAAGGAACTGATGATTTTTGAAGCAAGCCTTAGTCAGGAAGCAGAACGCGAGAGCCTTTCAACTAGTCTTGCTTTGGAGCAAGCAAGTGCCTATAGTCAATCTGCTAGCGAAGCCTTGGTAGAAGAAAGCCAAGCAACTTCAGAGTCAGAAGCTGTGTCTGAATCAGCAACGTCTGAAAAATAGAACAAGAAAAAGAACCGAGATTAATAACTCAGTTCTTTTTATATGATAAATCACAAGAATAAGTGCAACATTTACTCGAACTCATCCTCTAGAGATTCACAAACAGTTCTGTAAGCTAAACATTTTCGTGGTCGATGATTGATATCATCTAAGGCCTTGTTCAAAACCTTATCAGAGATAGTAGCTAAATCTGTTTTCTTTGGGAAATATCCTCTTAGTAAGCCATTTGCGTTCTCATTGCTTCCTCTCTACCAGAGGATAGCATGCAAACTCTTTTCCCTTGTCTGAAGTGAAAGTTATAAGAGTCTCTTTTGGAAATAGCCTACAAAGTTGTTCGATGGCTGAAAATATGGCTTTGGTTGTTCTATCTGGTATCTTGGAAGCTAAGTAAAAACGTGTTTTTCGCTCTAGAAAGGCCACTAAACACCCCTTGTTTTTGCCTCTGGAAGACACCACAGTATCAAGCCTCCCAGTGACCAAAGGTCTCACGATTCCTGACCTCCTTAGGACGTTTGGCAATTGGCGTACCAATTCTAAATCTTCCACCTGTTTCTTTGGGTTGTCGACTGTTTCCTTTCCGACGAAGGACGCTCAAATCCAGATCAATCAAACCAGTATAGAGCCAGTTATAGATGGTTTTATAGGTTTCTATCTTTATTCAGTCGGTTATGGTAAGCTGGGAGTAGCTTATAGTTTTTCCTCGGGTTCTGTTTGTTTCGTTACTTACAGTTTACACCAATGAAACGCTATGAGTTTTTTTGTTGAACTATATTTTACAATTTATTATATAAGAAAAGCACCGTAGGTGCTTGTGAGAGGTGACTATAGCGTTTTTTCAGAATCACGAACAACGAGCAAGTCAACTTTTGCGTGACGGAGAATGTACTCAGAGGATGAACCGACAAGAAGACGCTCAAAAGTATTGAGACCAGTGGCACCAATCATAATAAGGTCAACATTTTCCTTATCAGGGATATCAACAGCCAAAAGGCTCTTAGGATTACCGAACTCAATAACTTTGCGAATCTTAGTTAAACCAGCTTCTCTGGCTTGACGTTCATAGTTAGCCAATACAGCTTTAGCCTCGTCTTCTAGTTTTTCATAGATATAAGAGTCGAAAGTCATAATGCTTTGAAGGGCGCGTGTATCGATAACATGTACTAAAAGTAACTGTGCGTTATTACGTTTTGCAACGTGTACACCTTTGAGAAAGGCCAACTCTGATTCGTGAGAACCGTCGATGGCTACCATAATATGTTCATATTGTTGAGACATAAGCTCTACCTCCTATCTTCAGTTTTATTATACTCCTTTAATCTTAAAAATGAAAACATTGTTATGGGTTTTCTGAAATCTTTTTTGACTGCTTACTTTACGATACTATCAGTAATGGGAAGAGTTTGACCTTATCTAAAAATTGAATATTGTCTGAAAAAGAGGTATAATACAATCTGTTATTAGCTTCGTAAGAAACGAGATAATCAATGAGGAAGATAAATCTTCAGAAATGATGCCAAACGGGCTAGGTCTAAGATGGTGTCAATGAAAGTAAAAATCCCCATCAGGTGTTGAATTTTCTTATTTTCTACTAGATGTATCTGCTTTAGTATCTTTTGAAAGGATTAACCTATGAAAACATTTGATAAATCATCAAAGTTGGAACACGTTGCCTATGATATTCGTGGTCCAGTTTTGGATGAGGCCAACCGTATGATTGCCAAAGGTGAAAAAATTCTCCGTCTGAACACAGGAAATCCTGCGGAATTTGGTTTTACAGCACCAGATGAAGTCATTCGTGACTTAATTATGAATGTTCGTAACAGTGAGGGGTATTCAGATAGTAAGGGGATTTTCTCAGCTCGTAAGGCTATTATGCAGTATTGCCAGCTTAAGGGTTTCCCAAATGTAGACATCGATGATATCTATATTGGTAACGGTGTGTCAGAGATGATTCCCATGTCTATGCAGGCCTTGCTTGATGATGGTGATGAAGTCTTGGTTCCAATGCCAGACTATCCTCTTTGGACTGCTTGTGTCAGTCTAGCTGGCGGTAACGCTGTTCACTATGTCTGTGATGAAAAATCTAACTGGTATCCAGACATTGATGATATCAAATCAAAGATTACATCAAATACTAAGGCTATTGTTATTATCAATCCGAATAACCCGACAGGTGCTCTTTACCCTAAAGATGTTCTTGAACAGATTGTCGATATTGCACGCCAAAATGATTTGATTATCTTTGCGGATGAGATTTATGACCGCTTGGTTATGGATGGTAAGAAGCACATTGCTATTGCAAGTCTTGCACCAGACGTTTTCTGTGTATCTATGAATGGTCTTTCTAAATCTCACCGTATTTGTGGTTTCCGTGTAGGTTGGATGGTTCTTTCTGGGCCTAAGAAGAATGTTCGGGGCTATATTGAAGGGCTTGATATGTTGTCCAATATGCGCCTTTGCTCTAATGTGCTCTCTCAACACGTAATTCAGACCTCACTTGGGGGCTACCAATCTGTTGATGAGCTCCTGATTCCAGGTGGTCGTATTTATGAACAACGTGAGTTTATTACAAACACAGTAAACGATATTCCAGGACTCACAGCTGTTAAGCCAGATGCGGGTCTTTACATCTTCCCTAAGATTGACCGCAACATGTATGATATTGACGATGATGAAGAGTTCTGCCTTCGTCTTTTGAAGAAGGAAAAGGTCCTCTTGGTTCCAGGTAAAGGCTTTAACTGGAATGAACCGGACCACTTCCGTATTGTCTACCTTCCTCGTGTGGAAGAATTGGCTGATCTTGGAAATAAAATCGAGCGTGTTTTGTCATATTATAAGCGCTAAATTCGTGAAAACTGGACAAAAAGACTTGTTCGGTTTTTATCTTGCTTAAAAAGGAGTCGTTTTTAGTTAAAATCCGAACGTTTTCCCTGAAAAAAGACATAATATAATGAATAGTAGAATAATAAATAATTTTCAGACAATTGTTTGCAATTTTTAGTTCAGGTATGCTATAATGATAGTGCTAGCGGATCTTAACGGATATGCTTGGTACAGGACCTGTGATTATTAAGATTATAAATAGAAAGTGAAGGCAATAAAAATGGCAAATTTGCTTGATAAAACACGTAAAATTACTTCTATCTTGCAACGCTCAGTAGATAGTTTGGAAGGAGATCTTCCATACAACAACATGGCTGCTCAGTTGGCAGATATTATTGATTGTAATGCTGCTATTGTAAATGGTGGAGGTGCTCTCCTTGGTTTTGCTATGAAATACAAAACCAACAATGACCGTGTGGAAAAGTTTTTTAAAGCTAAACAACTTCCAGAGGAATACATACGTGGTATCAGCCGTGTTTATGATACTCAAGAAAATATCGGTATTGACAGTGACTTGACCATCTTCCCAGTGGAATTAAAAGATGATTTCCCTGACGGTTTGACTACAATTGCACCAATCTATGGTGGTGGTATGCGTCTTGGTTCTTTCATTATTTGGCGTAACGACCATGATTTTGTGGACGACGACCTTATCTTGGTTGAGATTGCATCTACAGTAGTTGGTTTGCAATTGTTGCATCTTCAAACAGAAAACTTGGAAGAAACGATTCGTAAACAAACAGCTATTAATATGGCTATTAATACCTTGTCTTACTCAGAAATCAAGGCAGTTTCAGCTATCTTGAATGAGTTGGACGGTTTAGAAGGTCGTTTGACAGCCTCTGTTATCGCGGACCGTATCGGAATTACTCGTTCTGTTATTGTTAATGCTCTTCGTAAATTAGAATCAGCTGGTATTATTGAAAGTCGTTCGCTTGGTATGAAAGGCACTTACCTTAAAGTCCTTAACGAAGGTATCTACGACAAATTGAAAGAATACGAATAAAACATTGAATAGAAGTGAGGTAGGTTGAGGCTGCCCCACTTTTTTTAAAAGGAGAAGGTAGTATGACAAAAGCATTGATTTCAATTGATTACTCTTATGACTTTGTAGCAGATGATGGGAAGTTGACGGCTGGTAAGCCTGCCCAAGCCATTGAAGATCGCATTGCTCAGGTAACGCAAGAAGCCTATGACAATGGAGATTATATCTTTGTGGCTATGGACCGACATGATGAGGGGGATACTTTCCATCCTGAGACTAAACTCTTTCCGCCTCACAATATTGCAGGGACAGCTGGGCGAGAACTTTATGGTAAGTTGGCTGGTGTATATGATGCCATCAAGGATGATCATCGTGTCTTTTGGATGGACAAACGTCACTATTCAGCTTTTTCAGGAACAGATTTGGATATTCGTTTGCGTGAGCGTCGTGTGACAACAGTCGTTTTGACGGGAGTTTTAACAGATATTTGTGTGTTACATACGGCTATTGATGCTTATAATTTGGGCTATGATATCGAGGTGGTAGAGAGTGCAACAGCCTCCTTGACGACAGAAGCACATGATTTTGCCATTGGGCATTTTAAAAATGTTCTTGGAGCGACAATTGTAGAGTAAGAGTTGGTTCTTACTCTTTTTTTGATAATTCCTCTCTATCAACTGATTAAGAATATGAATTAGTCAAGCGAATATATTCGTGTTAGACTAAAGGCATTGATTTCATCTGAGAGGAGAAAAATGATGAAAATAAAACGATTATTAGGTTTTGTGGCTATCGCTGTTGCTTCTGTAGGTATTTTGGCAGCTTGTGGTAAGGATGCTGCTAAGGATCAGACGGTGGTTCGAGTAGGGACCATGGCTAAGAGTGAGTCTGAACAAGCACGCTGGGATAAGATCGAAGAAATCTTGAAAAAAGAGGGAATTACGCTTAAGTTTAGCGAGTTTACGGACTATTCTCAACCAAACGTAGCCCTCAATAATGGTGATATTGATATTAATGCTTTCCAACACTATAATTTCCTTGATAACTGGAACTCGGATCATAAGACTGACTTGGTACCAATTGCTGAGACTTATTTCACAGCTTTCCGTGTCTATTCTGGTACAGAGGGTGGTAAGAACAAGTATAAGGATATTAAAGAGTTGCCAGAAGGTGCTACGATTGCCATTCCAAATGATGCCGTTAATGAAAGTCGTGCCCTTAATCTCTTGCAGTCTGCTGGCTTGATTAAACTTAGTGTAGGTGCAAATGACAAGGCTAAGTTGACTGATGTTAGTGAAAATAGCAAGAATTTAAATATCAGAGAAGTTGATGCTGCTCAGACAGCTGCCAACATTGATTCTGTCGATGCGGCCATTATTAATAATGACTTCGTTACAGAGGCTGGTATTGATCCTAAGACAGCTATGTACGTAGAGCCTGCTAGTAAAAATACCAAGCAATGGTACAATCTACTTGTAGCCCAAAAAGGTTGGGAAAAATCAGATAAGGCTGATGCTATCAAGAAAGTTATCAAGGCTTATCATACTGACGAAGTCAAAGGAATCATCAAGAAATCATCTCAAGGTTTGGATGAACCAGTTTGGTAAGAGAGGACGCTATGGAAAGAGCTATTTTTGCCGGAGGGTGCTTCTGGTGCATGGTGCAACCTTTTGAGGAGCAAGAAGGTATTCTATCTGTTCGCTCTGGTTATACTGGAGGACATGTACCAAACCCAACTTACGAGGAGGTATGTCGTAAAACGACGGGGCACACCGAGGCAGTGGAGATTATCTTTGATCCAGAAATTATTTCTTTTGCTGATTTAGTCGAAATTTATTGGGCACAGACCGATCCGACGGATGCTTTTGGACAATTTGAGGATCGTGGTGATAATTACCGTCCTGTGATTTATTATTTTGATGAGCGTCAAAAGAAAATTGCTGAACAATCTAAGGCTAATCTTCAAGCCTCAGGACGTTTTGACCGTCCAATCGTGACAAAGATTGAACCTGCGGAGACTTTCTACGAAGCCGAAGCTTACCATCAGGGATTTTATAAGACTAATCCTGAACGTTATGCGCAGAGTAGCACTATTCGTCACCAATTTTTAGAAGAAAATTGGAAATAAGTCATCATCGAGAGTAGGAAGTTATCCTACTCTCAATTCTTTGTCTGAAATCATAGGATAGTATCAGTTTTCCGTAGTTTACTATAAGAAAAGGATTACAGGCTATTGTATACTATTACTATATTAAGTCGAAATATATAAGAGGTAGAATAATGACTAAAAAATTAACGTTTCCTGACGGATTTTTTATGGGGGTGGTGCTACAGCAGCCAACCAATGTGAAGGTACTTATGATGCTGATGGGAGTGGGTTAGCCAATGTTGATGTGGTGCCAATTGGTGAGGATTGCCTTTCGATTATTACTGGACGTCCCAAGATGTTTGATTTTAAGGATGGTTTTATTTTTATCCAGCTAAGGAAAGCATTGATATGTACCACCGTTACAAGGAAAATATTGCTCTCTTTGGTGAAATGGGGTTTAAGACTTATCGACTTTCTATTGTTTGGTCTCGTATTTTTCCTAAGGGTGATGAGGCTGAGCCAAATGAAGTTGGGCTAGCTTTTTACGAGGACCTATTCAAGGAATGTCACAAACATAGCATCGAACCCTTAGTAACTATTACGCACTTTGATTGTCCAATGCACTCGATTACAGAGTATGGTGAATGGCGTAATCGTAAGATTCTTGGTTTCTATGAAAATCTTTGCCGTACCCTTTTCACACGTTATAAAGGTTTGGTTAAGTACTGGCTCACTTTTAACGAAATTAACATGATTCTCCATGCACCATTTATGAGAGCAGGGATCTGTTTTGAAGAGGGTGAGAATGAGGAGCAAGGTTAAATACCAAGCAGCTCACCAAGAGTTGGTAGCTTCATCTATGGCGACTAAGTTGGCTCACGAGATTGATCCTGAAAATAAGGTTGGTTGTATGTTGGCAGCCGGTCAGTATTATCCAAATACAGCCCACCCACATGACTACTGGGCAGCCATGCAAGAAGATCGTAGTAACTATTTCTTCATTGATGTCCAGAATCGTGGAGAGTATCCAAATTATGCTAAAAAGCAGTGGGAGCGTGATGGTATTAAGCTTGAGATGACTGAAGAAGATTTGGAGCTTCTCAAAGAGCATACTGTTGATTTCATTTTCTTTTCTTATTATTCAAGTCGTGTGGCTTCAGGTGATCCAGAAGTTAATGAAAAGACTGCCGGCAATATCTTTGCCCCTATTAAAAATCCATATTTAGAATCTTCAGAGTGGGGTTGGCAAATTGACCCACTAGGCCTTCGTATTACCCTCAATGCTATTTGGGATCGTTACCAGAAACCGATGTTTATCGTTGAGAATGGGATTGGTGCTGTGGATATACCAGATGAAAATGGTTATGTTGAAGACGATTATCGTATTGACTACTTGGCAGCCCACATTAATACCATGAGGGATGCCATCAATGAAGATGGTGTAGAACTTTGGGGATACACAACCTGGGGTTGTATCGATCTTGTTTCTGCCGGAACTGGTGAAATGAAAAAACATTATGGTTTCATCTATATAGACCGCGACAATGATGGTAAGGGTAGCCTTAAAAGCTCTAAGAAAAAATCATTTAACAGGTACAAAGAAGTTATCGCAAGTAACGGTGCCTCTGTAGAATAGTGGATTTGAGCTGTGTTCTGGTCTGGGTTCAATTTTACGAATCTAGCAAGCACTGAAAGAAAATTGATCTCCGATTGAAGTCAGCCTTTGGACTGGCTTTTTTGTAAGGGGTAGAAATTGTAATGTTTTCTAAAAATGATATTCTTATTAAAGTTTGAGATGGAGAAAATTTGGGTAAAAAATCAGTTGTATTTATAGCAGAGCCATCTCTATATGGAAAAGTTAGAGCTGGATCTTTAGTCTTTACGTGCACACCAAGGGTAGTGGAAAATTTATGTGCTAAATGAGAATTTACCGACAGATTAGTTTTCCCTTATGAATAGTGTTTGGCTGCTATTGATTCGGAAATTCTCAATTGTCGTATGTCTGCAGAAAGCTTTAAACAATTTTCGCTTCCGAGTACGTATATTCATTATACGACTTTTTTCCGCTATGTGATTCCTGAGTTTGTTCAAGAAAATCCCGTTTTATATTTAGACTGTGATATGATTTTCACGCAGGATTTGTTACCACTTTTTGAAGTAGATTTAAACGGATTTGGCATTAGAGCTGTTGCTCTTGCCCATCAAAAAGAGCAAAATCTTCATCAAAGATGCTGAGAATGGGTATCTGGTCCCTTATAGCGAGACTATGGATGAGGATTTACTTGTTTCTCAGATGGCCGACAAGATTTTATTTGCCTTAGAAAGTGATATTGAGTCTATGTACCAAGCCTCATACGACCTGGCAAAACATTATTTGAAACCAGAAATGTTAGAAGCCTGGAGAAAGCTCTTGATGCCCATACGATAACTGTTTTGAAAAAGCTGTATATTGGTAAACTGTAGTGACAAAAAAGTTGCTACAGTTTTTTTATTCTCCCAGTAAATTAGGCTAAATTATGGTAAAATAGAGGGTATTGAAAAATCATCATTTCACGAAAGGAAGCAAGATGAAAATTACGCAAGAAGAGGTAACCCACGTTGCCAATCTTTCAAAATTGAAATTCTCTCCAGAAGAGACAGCTGAGTTTGCGACAACCTTATCGAAGATTGTTGATATGGTGGAATTGTTGGAAGAAGTGGATACAACTGGTGTTGCCCCAACAACGACCATGGCGGACCGCAAGACTGTACTGCGTCCGGATGTTGCTGAAAAAGGGACTGACCGTGACCGTTTGTTTAAAAATGTACCTGAAAAAGATAATTACTACATCAAAGTACCAGCTATCCTAGAAGATGGAGGAGATGCCTAATGTCATTCAACAATAAAACCATTGAAGAGTTGCACAATCTCCTTGTCTCTAAGGAAATTTCAGCAACCGAATTGACACAAGCGACCATTGACGATATCAAGGCGCGTGAAGAAGCAGTCAATGCCTTTGTGACAGTAGCAGAAGAAGCTGCCCTTGCACAAGCTAAGGCCATTGACGAAAAAGGAATCGATGCTGATAACCTCCTGTCAGGGATTCCATTCGCTGTCAAAGACAATATCTCTACTGACGGCATTTTGACGACTGCGGCCTCAAAAATGCTCTATAACTACGAGCCTATTTTTGATGCGACAGCGGTTGCTAATGCCAAAGCTAAAGATATGATTGTCATCGGGAAAACTAACATGGATGAATTTGCTATGGGTGGATCTGGTGAGACTTCTTACTATGGATCAACCAAGAATGCTTGGGATCACAGCAAGGTTCCTGGTGGGTCATCTAGTGGTTCGGCAGCAGCTGTAGCTTCAGGTCAAGTCCGTTTGTCTCTTGGTTCAGATACAGGTGGCTCTATCCGCCAACCGGCTGCCTTTAACGGGATTGTTGGCCTTAAGCCAACTTACGGAACGGTTTCTCGTTTCGGTCTCATTGCTTTTGGTAGCTCACTTGACCAGATTGGTACGTTCTCACAAACTGTTAAGGAAAATGCCCAATTGCTCAATGTTATTGCCAGTGAAGATGCTAAGGATTCAACATCTGCGCCAGTCCGCATAGCCGATTTTACTTCTAAGATTGGTCAAGACATCAAAAGTATGAAGATTGCTCTTCCTAAGGAATACCTTGGGGAAGGGATTGACCCAGAAGTTAAAGAAACCATCCTCGATGCGGCTAAGCACTTTGAAAAATTGGGAGCAACAGTCGAGGAAGTCAGCCTGCCTCATTCTAAATACGGGGTTGCTGTCTACTACATCATTGCTTCATCTGAAGCCTCTTCAAACTTGCAACGTTTCGATGGCATTCGCTATGGTTTCCGTGCGGAAGATGCCAAGAACTTGGATGACATCTACGTAAACACTCGTAGCCAAGGCTTTGGTGATGAAGTCAAACGTCGTATCATGCTGGGTACCTTTAGTTTGTCATCTGGTTACTACGATGCTTACTACAAGAAAGCTGGTCAAGTTCGTACCCTCATTATCCAAGACTTCGAAAAAGTCTTTGCGGATTACGATCTCATCCTTGGTCCTACAGCTCCAAGCGTAGCTTTCGATTTGGATACGCTCAATCATGATCCTGTTGCCATGTACTTGGCGGACTTGTTGACCATTCCAGTTAACTTGGCAGGTCTTCCAGGGATTTCGATTCCTGCAGGTTTTGCGCAAGGTCTTCCAGTTGGTTTGCAGTTGATTGGTCCTAAGTATTCTGAAGAGACCATCTATCAAGCTGCAGCTGCTTTTGAAGCTATAACGGATTACCATAAGCAACAACCCGTGATTTTTGGAGGTGACAATTAATGAACTTTGAAACAGTCATCGGACTTGAAGTCCACGTTGAATTGAATACAAACTCAAAAATTTTCTCACCAACCTCTGCTCACTTTGGGAACGAACAAAATACCAATACTAATGTGATCGACTGGTCTTTCCCAGGGGTACTTCCTGTCTTGAACAAGGGTGTTGTGGACGCTGGAATCAAGGCCGCTTTGGCGCTGAATATGGATATCCACCAGCACATGCACTTTGACCGTAAGAACTACTTCTATCCTGATAATCCAAAAGCCTACCAAATTTCGCAATTTGACGAGCCAATCGGTTATAACGGTTGGATTGAAGTGCAATTGGAAGACGGAACAACTAAGAAAATCGGGATTGAACGGGCTCACTTGGAAGAAGATGCCGGTAAGAACACGCATGGAACAGACGGTTTCTCTTATGTTGACCTTAACCGTCAAGGGGTGCCATTGATCGAGATTGTATCTGAAGCCGATATGCGTTCTCCTGAAGAAGCCTACGCTTATTTGACAGCTCTCAAAGAAGTCATCCAATACACAGGCATTTCTGATGTCAAGATGGAAGAAGGATCTATGCGTGTGGATGCCAATATTTCCCTTCGTCCATATGGTCAAGAGGAATTTGGTACCAAGACGGAGTTGAAAAACTTGAACTCCTTCTCGAATGTCCGCAAAGGTCTTGAATACGAAGTGCAACGTCAAGCGAAAATCTTGCGCTCAGGTGGTGTCATTCGTCAAGAAACACGCCGTTATGATGAAGCCAGCAAGAGCACAATCCTTATGCGTGTCAAAGAAGGAGCAGCGGATTACCGTTACTTCCCAGAACCAGACCTTCCATTGTTTGAAATCTCAGATGAGTGGATTGAGGAAATGCGTACGGAGTTACCAGAATTTCCAAAAGACCGCCGTGCTCGCTATGTGGCAGAGCTTGGTTTGTCTGACTATGATGCCAACCAATTGACAGCTACGAAGGTTACTTCTGACTTCTTTGAAGCAGCCGTAGCCCTTGGTGGAGACGCCAAACAAGTCTCTAACTGGCTTCAAGGTGAAGTCGCTCAGTTCTTGAACGCAGAAGGTAAAACGCTTGAAGAAATCCAATTGACACCCGAAAACTTGGTAGAAATGATTGCTATCATCGAAGATGGCACCATCTCATCTAAGATTGCCAAGAAAGTATTCGTTCATTTGGCGAAAAACGGTGGCGGTGCGCGTGAATACGTCGAAAAAGCTGGATTGGTACAGATTTCAGATCCTGAAGTCTTGATTCCAATCATCCACCAAGTCTTTGCAGATAATGAAGCAGCCGTAGCCGACTTCAAGTCAGGTAAACGTAATGCTGACAAGGCCTTCACAGGCTTCCTCATGAAAGCAACTAAAGGCCGAGCAAACCCACAAGTAGCCCTCAAGTTACTTGCCCAAGAATTGGCTAAGTTGAAAGAAGATTGATAAATAAAGAACCAGCCGAAAGGTTGGTTCTTTATTTGCAATATTTGTGTTAGACTAGTCAAGAATTTTATTATAAATAGATTTTAGGAGTTACCCCAAGAACAAATTCTTAAGAGTCCTTTTTATCCTCGTCATCCTCGCCATGACTGGTGCTATTATTTTTCAGCTATTCTTCCCAACTTATATGGGAAGTCATTCGGGTTACGGCATTTCTATCGGATGGCAGAGGGAGATTGGTATTTGGAATGTAACAGTTCTTGTCATCCTGATTACTGTCAATCTCAAGTACGATTGGTTTTATTTGAAAGCTGTTCTAATGGCTTTGATTATTGGAGGTCTTGGGATTGGGACTAATCATTTCCTTAGCTATCTTCAATACCGTCACTCAGTCAACGCTATTGGTGCACTTGAAAATTATCTTTTAGTTCTTGGCTGGATTATAGGTTGGTAGCTTGAAAATTCCTCAAGAAAAAGAGTATAATTTTTCTGAAGTTATCTACTGACTTACGACTCCTTGTGTTATAATAAATAGGCATTATCATAATCGAGGAAAACACATGTCTAAACAATTAAAAGGGAGTCTGATGATCTTGGTTGCTGGAATTGCTTGGGGATTTTCAGGAGTTTCGGGTCAATACCTGATGACTCATGGGATTAATGTTAATCTTTTAACGAGTTTACGTTTAATTATAGCTGGGATTTTGCTGACAGCTTCGGTCTTTTTTAGGCAGTCAGACAAATTAGTTTCAGCACTTAAAGATAAGAAAACCTTAGTAAGTATCGCCTTATTTGCACTCTTTGGTCTGGTCTTGAATCAGTATGCCTATCTTAGTGCCATTCAGCATACCAATGCAGGGACTGCGACGGTCTTGCAGTATGTCACGCCAGTACTCATTCTGACTTTCGTGTGTGCTAAGAACCGTAGATTTCCAATGGTTTCAGAGTTGGTAGCGATTATCATGGCTATTGCGGGAACCTTTATTATCGCAACGCATGGTCAGGTGACAGAGCTGGCCATTACGCCTATCGGCTTGTTCTGGGGCCTCTTTTCGGCAGTGACCTATGCACTTTATATCTTACTGCCTGCTAAGGCCATTGAAAAATGGGGCAGTTTGATTGTTATTGGCCTAGGCATGTTACTTGGTGGTTTGGTCTTTCCGATTGCTATCCAAGCTTGGAAGTATAAACTTCCTTTGACCGGTGAAAATCTCTTAGCGCTTTTTGGTTTGGTCTTCATTGGGACAGTCTTTGCTTACACCATTTTCCTTAGGGGGACGGCCATGGTTGGAGCTGTCAAAGGGAGTCTTTTAGCCTCGGTGGAACCCGTAGCATCAGTCATTTTGACCGTATTAATTATGGGTGACCGCTTCTTTGCCATTGATGTGGTTGGAATGATTTTAATTGTTCTTGCTGTCATCATCATATCGCTTAAGAATTTAGTTTCCCTAACAAAAGAAAAAATTCAGAGATAAGAATGGAGCCTGAGTGATTTTGGTTCTTTTCTTTATTGTTCTGTAAAGGTTGTTCTTAAAAAATAGGACTTAAGTTCCACACATAAAGCTTAAAAATATGGTAAAATAAGAAGTAAACTAACACTTTGGAGAGAAAATGAGTATAGACGATTATAGGCCCCAGTTTATGGTGGAGGCTGTTTATGATTTGAAACCTGACCAGCTACGTGAACACGGTATTCGTACCGTCTTGGTCGATTTGGACAATACCTTGATTGCTTGGAACAACCCTGATGGGACTCCTGAGCTACGAGCTTGGTTAGATGAGATGACAGAGGCTGACATTCCAGTGGTTGTGGTCTCCAACAATAAACATAAACGTGTTGAACGTGCAGTTGCCAATTTCCATGTAGATTTCGTGAGTCGTGCCATGAAGCCTTTCACTAAAGGCATTAATGAAGCGATTGAACGCTATCACTTTAACCGTGAAGAGGTTGTAATGGTGGGTGACCAGCTCATGACTGACATTAGGGCTAGCCACCGAGCAGGTATTCGCTCGATTTTGGTTAAGCCTTTGGTGAAATCCGATTCTTGGGTAACCAAGTTTAACCGTTGGCGTGAACGTCGCATGTGGAAAAAGATTGAAAAAGCATATGGTCCAATGACCTTCAACAAAGGAATTTAATGGAAGAATTATTTTGTATTGGGTGTGGAGCCCAAATTCAAACAGAGGATAAAGAAAAAGCAGGTTTCACACCTGCTAGCTCTATTAAAAAGGCCGAGGAAACAGGTGAGCTATACTGCCAGCGCTGTTTCCGTCTTCGTCATTACAATGAGATTGTGGATGTCCACATCACTGATGATGAATTTTTAAAATTACTTCATGAAGTTGGTGATAGTGATGCCCTCGTTGTTAATGTTGTTGATATTTTCGATTTTAATGGATCAATCATCCCAGGCTTATCGCGCTTTGTTTCGGGTAATGATGTGCTCTTGGTTGGAAATAAAAAGGATATCCTACCTAAATCCGTTAAAGACGGTAAGGTAACTCAATGGTTAACAGAACGTGCCCACGAAGAAGGGATGCGTCCTGTGGATGTCATGTTGACATCTGCTCAAAATCATCATGCTATTAAAGAGCTGATTCAACGTATTGAAGCCCTCCGTAAGGGTCGTGATGTCTATGTTGTTGGTGTTACGAATGTTGGTAAATCAACCTTAATCAATGCCATCATCAAAGAAATTACTGGTGATAAGGATGTTATCACAACCTCTCGTTTCCCAGGAACGACCCTTGATAAGATTGAAATCCCATTAGATGATGGTAGCTATATTTTTGATACACCAGGAATTATACACCGTCACCAGATGGCGCACTATCTGTCAGCTAAGGACCTCAAATACGTTAGTCCTAAGAAGGAAATCAAACCGAAGACTTATCAGTTAAATGCAGGCCAAACCCTATTTCTAGGTGGACTAGGACGTTTTGACTTCATTGATGGTGATAAACAAGGTTTTACAGCCTTCTTTGACAATAATCTAAAGCTTCACCGTACCAAACTTGACGGCGCAGATGCCTTTTATGACAAGCACGTTGGAAGTCTCCTTATGCCACCTGGGCCTAAGGAATTGGCTGATTTTCCAAAACTAGTCCGTCACGAGTTCACTATCAAAGATAAGACAGACGTTGTCTTTTCAGGATTAGGCTGGATTCGTGTTCAAGGGAAAGCAGACCAACCAACCATCGTTGCTGCCTGGGCACCAGAAGGCGTTGGTGTCGTTGTGCGAAAAGCAATTATTTAAACCTAATGAAGCAGTTAAAAGTATAAAAAAGTCTTTTCAATGATCATGAAGTTTGCCTAGAGTTAAGCCATAAGCAAACAATGTGTTTTTCGCCCTGATAGTAATCCAAGCAACATACTATGTTACGTGGATTCGAAATTTTTGAAACTTTAAGCTCAAAAAATTAGCCATGGAACCCAAAGTTTACGAGCGGCCCTATCATCTAAGAAAAACATCAAAAAATTAAAAAGGAATAAACATGTCACTAACATCAAAACAACGTGCCTTCCTCAAATCGGAAGCCCACACCCTTAAACCTATTGTACAAATTGGGAAAAACGGTCTTAACGATCATATCAAAACTAGCGTTCGTAACGCCCTTGATGCCCGTGAGTTAATTAAGGTAACCCTTCTTCAAAATACTATGGAAGATATCCATGAAGTTGCTGAAATTTTGGAAGAAGAAATCGGCTGTGATACAGTCCTCAAGATTGGACGTATCTTGATTCTTTACAAGGAATCTGCTAAAAAAGAAAATCGTAAGTTGTCACCAAATGTTAAAGCCATCCAAAAATAGTTGCTGACGTTACTTGGTGAAGGACAAATTAAGGTATAGAAACACTTTTAAAGCATTGAAGATATTAAAAAATCATATAATGCTTGAATAAGAGGAGACGAACATGGCATTAGATCTTGTAACCCCGTTTACAAAGGTTCAACTAGAGGAAGAAATTAAAGATACCGGCCGTAAGCAGGTTGGAATATTAGGTGGAAATTTCAATCCTGTTCACAATGCCCACCTGGTTGTTGCAGACCAGGTGCGTCAGCAGTTAGGTCTCGATGAAGTTCTTCTTATGCCTGAATTTGAGCCCCCTCATATCGATAAAAAAGAGACTATTGATGAAAAGCATCGCCTTAATATGCTTATGTTGGCTACTAACGGCATCGCAGGTTTGGATATTGAAACCATCGAGTTGGAACGTAAGGGAATCAGCTATACCTATGACACCATGAAGCTCTTGACAGAGGCTAATCCTGATACGGATTATTACTTTATTATTGGAGCTGATATGGTCGAGTACCTACCAAAATGGCACCGTATTGATGAACTTATCGAGATGGTTCAATTTGTTGGTGTACCGCGTCCTAAGTATAAGGCTGGAACCTCATATCCTGTTATCTGGGTTGATGTGCCCCTTATGGATATTAGTTCAAGTGCAGTCAGATCCTACATTAAGAAGGATCGTATACCTAACTTCATGGTGCCGCAGTCTGTACTTGCCTACATCAAGAAAGCGGGGCTCTATAAATGACCTATGAAAAATACCTTGACTTTTCTCGTGATGAACTCCTTGAAAAAGTTAGAGCGGTTATGAGTCCTAAACGCTTTAGTCATGTTTTGGGTGTTGAGCAAGCTGCTATTGCTCTTGCTGAAAAGTATGGTTACGATACTGAAAAAGCTGGTTTAGCTGGCCTCCTTCATGATTATGCCAAGGAACTTCCAGACCAGGAATTCATAGAGCTAATCGATAAGTATGAGCTCGATCCTGAATTGAAAAAATGGGGAAACAATATCTGGCATGGCATGGTTGGGATTTACAAAATCCAAGAAGATTTGGGTTTAACTGATTCTGAGATTCTACGCAGTATTGAAATCCATACTGTCGGAAGTCATGAAATGTCAATCCTAGATAAAATTGTCTATGTGGCTGACTATATTGAGCATAACCGTAATTTCCCTTTGGTAGAGGAAGCTAGACAAGTAGCAAAGCAATCTTTGGATAAAGCAGTTGCTTTTGAAACAGTCCATACGGTAGAACACTTGGCGCACCAGGCCTTGCCGATTTATCCCAAAACTCTTGAAACCTATAATGCTTTTGTGAGTTACTTAAAAGATTAATAATTAATTACTGGAGAATACAATTGACTAAAGAAGAATTACTTGAATTGGTTGTCAAAGCTGCTGATGAAAAGCGAGCTGAAGACATCGTTGCCCTAGATTTGTATGGTCTTACTAGCCTAACAGATTACTTTGTTATTTTGAGTGCAATGAATAGCCGTCAGTTGGAAGCTATTGCCGACAACATCCGTGAGAAAGTTAAAGAAGCTGGTGTGGACGCTAGTCACATGGAAGGTGACAATAAGGGAGGCTGGATTCTTTTGGATCTTAACGACGTCGTTGTTCACATCTTTACAGAAGATGAGCGTGCACACTATAACCTCGAAAAACTCTGGCATGAAGCACTAATGGTAGATGTGTCAGCCTATTTGGCATAAGAAATTGAACTCAGTTAGCGATAACTGGGTTTTGTTGCTTAATTGAAAATCTAATGGAAAGAAAGGATAGGGTGTCGTGTTTAGTTAATTTTATAAACTTAACACGAGCTCAAAGCTATGAGAAAAAGAAAAACTTCCTTTGTATCTAGTGATACGGCAGAAAGTTTCCTATTTTCTCTCTGCTTTTAACGCTCTTTGTATCCTAGAAAGGATTTGAACCCGTCCTGTAATCGTCGGAAAATAGATAGCTTTGGCTTGGATCAGGATTCCAAGTCAAAGCTTCTAATTTTCATTCCAATTACGGACAGACTTGGTATCATGATTATGGCTACTTATGAAACTTTTGCGGCGGTCTACGACGCTGTTATGGATGACAGTCTTTACGATTTGTGGACGGATTTTTCCCTCCGTCATTTGCCAAAGACTATGGACAAAAAGAAATTGCTTGAATTGGCTTGTGGAACAGGGATTCAATCTGTACGTTTTTCTCAAGCTGGTTTTGATGTCACTGGACTTGATTTGAGTGCTGATATGTTGAAAATTGCTCAGAAGCGTGCGTCTTCTGCCAAGCAGAAAATTGATTTTATTGAAGGCAATATGTTGGATTTATCGCAAGCTGGCAAGTATGATTTTGTGACCTGCTACTCAGATTCAATCTGCTATATGCAGGATGAAGTAGAGGTTGGAGACGTCTTCAAAGAGGTTTACAATGCACTCAATGAGGATGGCGTCTTTATATTTGATGTACACTCAACCTATCAAACTGATGAAGTTTTCCCTGGCTATTCTTACCATGAAAATGCTGAGGATTTTGCTATGCTCTGGGATACTTATGAGGATGCGGCTCCGCATTCTGTAGTTCATGAATTGACCTTCTTTCTCCAAGAGGAAGATGGAAGCTTTAGCCGTCATGATGAGGTGCACGAGGAGCGTACCTATGAGGTCTTGACTTATGATATCTTACTAGAGCAGGCTGGCTTCAAATCTTTCAAGCTTTACGCCGATTTCGAGGATAAGGAACCGACTGAAACTAGTGCACGTTGGTTCTTTGTCGCCCAAAAGTAAGAGCCTATGACAGTTACAGGTATTATTGCTGAGTTCAATCCTTTTCATAACGGCCACAAGTATCTCTTGGATCATGCTGAAGGCATAAAAATTGTTGCCATGTCTGGGAACTTTGTTCAGCGAGGTGAGCCAGCTATTGTGGATAAGTGGATTAGAGCTCAGATGGCTTTGGAAAATGGAGCAGATCTCGTGGTTGAGTTGCCCTTCTTTACGGCAGTCCAGTCTGCCGATTATTTTGCATCTGGGGCTGTCGATATCTTGTTTCGACTGGGAATTGATAGTCTTACTTTTGGCACGGAAGAAGTCCTAGACTATCAGACTATAGCAGATGTCTATTCTGAAAAGTCAGAGGAAATGGAAGCCTTTGTGGAAAGTTTACCGAGTGACTTGTCTTATCCACAAAAGACGCAAAAAATGTGGGAAAAGTTTGCTGGTGTGGATTTTACTGGCAATACACCCAACCATATCCTAGGATTAGCCTATGCCAAAGCTTGTGCGGGTAAGGGCATTACGTTGAATCCTATCCAGAGACAAGGGGCTGGCTATCATTCCTTAGACAAGGAAGTATCTTTCGCCTCGGCGACCAGTCTACGTCTCCACAAAGAAGATAGTGATTTTGTGGATAAGTTCATGCCCAATAGCAAACTTTTTCAAACTTCTCCACAGGTCTCTTGGGATAATTATTTCCAATTACTGGTTTATCAGATTCTTACAAACCCCGATTTGACTAGTGTTTTCCAAGTGAATGAAGAGATTGCTAGCCGTTTAAAAGCTGCTGTCCGTGAGATTTCTTCTGTGGAGGAGCTGGTGGATAAGGTAGCGACCAAACGCTATACAAAAGCACGGGTACGTCGTATTTTGACCTATATCTTAGTCGGAGCTGTGGATAATTCTTTGCCTAAATCTATTCATGTCCTTGGATTTTCTCAAAAAGGGCAGTTTCATCTCAAATCTGTGAAAAAGTCTGTGGATATAGTGGCTCGTATTGGAAGGAAGCCTTGGGATATGCTTACACAGCAAGCGGATAATGTTTATCAATTAGGTAACCCCGAGCTTTGCGAACAAAACTTTGGACGTGTACCGATTAGAGTAAAATAGTTTTATAAAAGGTCTACCTCTGGTAGGCTTTTTCTTATTGTTCCTTTACGAAGACTTGCTTATCAATTCTTAGTAAGTCAGAGTGATAAGCTTTTTTGTGATATAATTAAGACAATTATTTACATAAAACTAGGGGAATATAATGCCTAATTTCAAAAATAAATTACCATTGTTTCAGAAAAACGATGTTCAGATTTCAAATGTAGTCAATACAGTCTGGTCGATTGCTAATACATTACGTGGAGCTTATCGTGCAGATAAGTATCGAGATGTTATCATTCCTATGTTTGTTTTGACACGTTTAGAAGCTGCCTTATTGCCAACGAAAGATGAAGTAGTTGCTCTTTATAAGTCAAATCCCAATACACCAGAGAAGGTTCTTGAGAATAAAGCTGGCTACAAATACTACAATGTCAGTCCTTTTACGCTAAAAAATCTCCAAAATGATCCCAATGCTATTGAAGAAAATTTTATTGCCTATATAGATGGTTATTCTCGTCGTGTGAAGGATATTATTGAAAATCTTAAGTTTAAAGAACAGGTCCACACACTTGCACAGTCTGGGCGCCTTTTTACTGTGATTAAGAAGTTTTCTGAGATTGATTTGTCGCCAAGTTCAGTGGATTCTATGGTGATGGGCTATATGTTTGAGGATATTATCCGTCGTTTTTCTGAAAATGAGGAAGCTGGATCACATTATACACCACGTGAGGTCATTGCTTTAATGGTTAATTTGCTCTTGATTGAGGCAGATGAAGAGCTATTTGTCGATAAAAAAGAGTTGAAAATCTTGGATATGGCTGCTGGGACAGGTGGTATGCTGGCTACAGCCAAAAGTTATATCCGTCAACTAGATACAGGAGCAACTGTCCGTCTTTTTGGTCAGGAAGTTTTACCTGAGACTTTCGGGATTGGTCGAGCTGATATGTTGATTCGTCAGGAAGATTCAGATTATTTTGTGAAGGCGGACACCCTAAAAGATCCCGATCCATTCCCAGATACGAAGATGAGTTTTGTCATTGCCAATCCACCTTTTGGTCAATCATGGGGAGGGAAAGATGCGGATGATGGAGTAGAAGATGCCGTCAAGGCGGACCATAACCTCTTTACGAGTACAAAAGGTCGTCAAGGGCGATTCGTAGCCACACCAGGCACTGGCGATTCCCAACTTCTTTTCCATCTTCATGGTTTGGCTAAATTGGAAGAAAACGGACGAGCTGCCATTATATCAAATGGTTCACCTCTATTTTCTGGAGGTACATCATCTGGAGAAAGTCAAATCCGTCGTTATATTCTTGAGAATGACTTACTAGAAGCTATTGTCGCCCTACCTGGACAGTTTTTCTACAATACAGATATTGGGATTTATATCTGGATTTACAATAAAAACAAATCTCCTGAGCGTCAAAATAAGGTACAGTTTATCGATGCGACCGATGAGTTTGTTCCTTTACGTAAGTCTCTGGGGAAAAAGCGCCGTGAATTGTCTCAAGATAATATCCGCCAGATCCTCCAATGGTATGATGACTTTACAGAAAATGACCATGTGAAGATCTTTGATAAGGAAGAGTTTCTTTACCGAGAATATACAGTCATGCAACCTCTGCAACGTCGTGGTTGGATTACTGAGGAAACCATTGAGAAGGTAAAAAGTGTTCCTTTCCTAGCTAAATTATTTGATGAATACCAGTATCAAGAATTACTAGAGATGGAACCACGCTCAGCCAAAGATGAGAAGAAATTTCAAGATTTTGTGGCTGGCAAGACCAAACAAGAAGCTATCTTAGAAGCTCTTCGTAAGGGAATTACAGATGATAGTTTTCCTAACTTTGAAAGTTTTGTCCAAGTCATTAAGGACTTATTGGGAGATATCAAGGTAACACCTGCTAATATCAAAGCTCTAGCCCTAGCTATGAGTGAAATGGACAAGACAGCAGAAGTTATCCGCACTAAGAAGAAAGATAAGCCAAATGAGATTGCTGATGGGATTGTCTATGATAAGACAACTAAAGATAGTGAAATCGTTAAGCTGACAGAGGATGTGGAAGACTACTTTGCGCGTGAGGTTTATCCGCATGTACCTGACGCTCACTACTGGTTTGATGAGGAAAAGGGCTATGGAGCTGAGATTCCTTTTACCCGCTATTTCTATCAATACCAAGCGCCAGAAAGTGCAGACAAGCTCTTGGCAGAGTTCTATGACTTAGAAGCAGAACTACAGACTCTCTTGGAGGAACTAAAACATGACTAGGATGAAAGAGAGTGGCATCGACTGGATCGGACAGATACCAGAAGAGTGGGGAGTTTCTAAAGTCAATCATATTTTTGAGGAACATAAACAAAAAAATAGAGGTAATAAAGAAAAAAATCTATTATCTCTAAGTTATGGTCGTATTATCCGGAAATCCATAGATAGTTCTTTTGGACTTTTACCAGAATCATTTGATACGTATAATATTATTCAAAGAGGAGATATTGTTTTACGTCTGACTGATTTACAAAATGATAAAAGAAGTCTTCGTGTTGGACTTGCAAGAGAAAATGGTATTATTACTTCGGCATACTTAACATTGCGTTTAAAAAATTTAGAGAGTAACGACAGTTATATGTATTATCTTTTGCATACATATGATATTTGTAAAGTTTTTTATAACTTTGGTGGTGGAGTTAGACAAAGTGGGACTTGGTCAGATATTTATAAAATGGAGTTATTAATTCCTCCTTGTAATGAACAACAAAAAATTGCTGATTTTCTAGACAAGAAAACCGCCCAGTTGGATAAGGTAAAAAGTCTACTGGAGGAGCAAATTCAAAAACTCAAAGATTACCGAGCTAGCTTGATTTATGAGACCGTCACAAAAGGATTGGATAAAACAGTCCCAATGAAAGATTCAGGAATCGACTGGATCGGACAGGTGCCTGAAGGGTGGGGAGTGAAAAGGTTGAAAGATTATGTAGATTTTCAAACGGGCACTACTCCACCTAATTCTATAGGTGTAAACCAAGAAGGAAAAGGTATTCGTTGGTTTAAACCAGGAGATTTTTCAGATGAATCTATCGATTTAACTAGTGCTGAGAACTATATCACAAGTGAAATCGTTAACCAAAAAAAATTATCAGTGTATCCTGAAAAAACAATTTTAGTTGTTGGTGTTGCAAGTATTGGTAAAGTTGGTTATTCGGAGAATAGTTCGTATTCAAATCAACAAATAACGGCGTTGAAAGTCATAGGACAAATCTTTCCAAAATATTTAGCTTATTTTATGTTTTCAAGTGGTCAATATATAAGAGAGACCGCACTCTATACGGTTGTACCTATTATAAATAACCAGTACCTTTCATCGCTAAAAATTATACTACCAAATCTTGAAGAACAGGAATCAATTGTAGAATATTTAGATAGACAAATAATGCAAATAAATAAAATGATTACTATCAAGAATCAGCAAATTGAAAATATTAATAAACAACGACAAACTCTCATTTATGATTATGTGACAGGGAAGAGGAGGGTTTAGGAACATGGCTTGTATTTGGTTGAAACAAGTGAATGATAGGACGGTTTTAAAATATGGAAGAAAATTATATTTTATCTGTATCTCAAATAAAGAAATCTATTAAGGAAAATTCTTTGATTTTATTTGTTGGTGCAGGCATATCAGCTAATTCAAATTTGCCGACTTGGGGAGAATTGATTCAATCATTTAAGAAAGAATTATATTTACCAGATGACGATTCGAATGATTATTTACGAGTTGCTCAGTATTATTATGATACCTTTGGGAAAAATCAGTACACAAAAAAGATAGAAGAAGTTTTTTCTAGTAAAGGAACAAGTAAACCAAATGAGTTACATTCATTAATAGAAAAAATAGCTCCGAAACATATTATTACGACAAACTATGATTCTCTACTGGAAGATCAGTTTGAAAGTGGCTTGTTAAAGTACAATGTAGTCGCCGAGGATAAAGATATTCCTTACACAAGTTCTGAAAGATATTTAATTAAAATGCATGGTGACTTCGGTAAAAAAAATATTGTTTTAAAGGAGGATGATTACTTAGACTATGCTTTGAACTTTCCAATGGTTTCTACCTTAATTCAATCATTGATAATGAACCATACTTTATTGTTTGTAGGCTATTCTTTGGGTGATTCGACTTTTAATTCTATATTTCGATTGATTCAAAACACATTTAAATTGGATGCTAAATTTGCCTATTTTTATACTCCTGAAGAACCTTCGATGATCATACGTGACTATTACAAAAAACAAGGCATTATCATTGTTTCTAATGAAACTTTTTCAGATGAAGAAGAATTAGAGAATCAGAATAAAAAGTATTTAGGTACAAAGAGATTTTTAGAGACTCTTACTGAAAATAGGAATAGCACCGTAAAAAATGCTGATGATTTATGGAATCAACTTGCTTTTTTAGATAGGCTTAGTTTTATTGATTCGAGAGATTTTTCCAAATATTCAGCTTTAAAGAAACGGGCTTCAAATTGGAATGATGGGTATAGTTGGTTTGGAAATGATAAATCAAGATTTGAAGTTGAAGGTCATGAAGAATTACGAAATATGGTAAAGAAAAAATCCCTCTTAAACAATTTTTTGGATGTTTCTTTTGAAGAACCTAGAGACTTCAAAGCAAATGAATTCTTTATTGAAGCTTTTGAGTTGTATGATGAAAAACAGTATTCTCTAGCGAAAGCAAAATTTAGAGAACTGGCAAATACATCATTTCGCCAGAAAGATTATCTTAATTTCCTTGTGAGTGAATTTAATTTTAAGCATATTCAAATAATAAATATAAATAAATCTGAAGAAGCTTCTAGTTATGCTGAACCTCTATATGATGGGGAGTTAAGTGAACTAACAGAACAAATCATTAATTCCGTTATAGGTGATGAGAAAAAAATCATAGAATTTTTTAGAGATTCAATCCTCAATCTTAATTTTTTATACAGAAAACTAGAAACAATTAATGAATTATTTGATAAAATTCGTGAAGAGCATGAAAACTATAGGAGAGGAGGGTTGTCTTTTAATAATCATCTTTATAATGCTGAGTTTGAAGTGAAAAATCTTTACAACTTTATAAAACTAAATTGTTTATGTGTTGAACATTATAAGATTTATAAATCAATCGTTAATAGATATTTAGAAATACTATTACTCAGTTATGATAATTCATATGTAAACCAGGAAAAAAACATTTCCGTTGGAACAGCATCATTGATTAGGAAACTTGATTTGGACGATGTTCAATTGATTCTTCCTAGTATAGATTTTAAAGTAGTAAATTTATATTTTAGCAATTACTCATTTAGTAAAATTAAAGTTACTGAAGAAGCAGAAGAGTTTTTATTTAACAGAATAACTTATCTGCAAGAAAAGGTTAAATCTCATGTAGATTCTCATCTCCATGAACTTAGAAATCTACTAAATTTTCTGCCTTTTATTGATGATATAGACGTATCAAGAATAATACATGTTTTAGACTCTCAAACACTATATTTTAATTTAGATAAAGAAATTAAGGGGCTCATTAAAGTCGTCCTTGATAATAAAAGTGAAATTAACAATGATTTGTTGAAATCTAAGATAGTTGGGGTTGTTAATAAACATTTAAATATAATTTGGGAAAATGATTTTTCTTTATATCATTCAGCGTATCCATTATATTCTCAGTTATTAAAATACTGCTCAACTGAAGAAGAAACTGCGAGAGTAGTACTTGAAAAGCTCAATATAGATATTTTAAAAATTAAATATCAAAATGATGATGTTAAAGATATTATGGAGTATTCTGATTTGTTATGTCATTTATTTTATAATCTTGAAGAGACCACTAAACAAGATGTGCTAGAAATTCTAAGCGCTTATGAGGATTCAGAAAACATCATTTATTATAAAGTAGTTGAACTGATGCTTTCCAAAGTGTATGCTTTTCCTAAGCTACAAAATAAAGTCTACCAATACTTGATTAAAAGAGTTAATGAGAGTTATGATGAAGGAGTTGAAACTTCCTCAGACCTAAGGAAGCAATCGGTAGCAGATTTGTATAACCTAAGTAGAGAAGGATATTTTTCAGAGTTTGATATTTTAAAAGATATCAAAGAAAATATTCGAGGGGTTTACCCTGAAGTAGATTGGGCTTGGTATGGGGATAGAAGTGATGAGGTTATTCGTCGTTTGTTAGAGCATAGAACTCCAAATAATATTAAAAATTATGTTTCAAAGAATGAAGAAGATAATAAATTGATTGATGACTATATTATCAGAACTCTCGATGAAGAAAAAATTACGTTTAAGAAATGAACTGAAAGAAAGTGAGAAACTATGGCAAATTTGGGTTTAAAGGAGCGCTATGATTTTCAGCAGTGGATTATCAAAGACTTGAAAGAAAAAAATGGTTATATCCAACGGGATGCTGCTCAGTACGACCCTCGATTAGCCATGGATGTGGAACTCTTGTGGGACTTTCTGATGGAGACACAGGAGGAGACCATGGACTATCTCCTTAAAAAACTGAGCAAGGAGACAATCATCAATCTCATCAATAAAGAAATCGTAAAGGGTGGCTTTTTGTTCGCCTTAAAAGAGGGGGTCTTTATTGAAAACAAGCAACTCCGTCTCCTTTATCGTAAACCTGCGACTAGTTTTAATGAAAAAGCTGTAAAGCAATATCACGCAAATCGTCTGTCTGTCATTGAGGAAGTGGTTTATGAAGAGAGTGACCGTATTGATCTTGTTATCTTTATCAATGGATTAGCCTTATTTGCTATCGAGCTTAAGTTTAATCCTAGTGGTCAGTCTGTCCAAGATGCCATCAAGCAACTCAAGGGTCGTAATGCTAAGAATCGTCTCTTTCGTTTTGAGCAGGGAGTTTTGGCTTCCTTTGCTGTAGATACCTTGGAGGTTTACATGACCACCCAGTTAAAAGGACAAGAAACCTACTTCTTACCTTTTAATATGGGGAAAGGTCAAGGGATTGATATGGGAAGTGGTAATCCTCATAATCCTGATGGTTTCGATACAGAGTACTTGTGGTTAGATGTGATGACCAAGGATAGTATCCTCCAGCTGATAGAGAGCTTCATCTTTTTTGAGATTGATAAGAAGGATCCGAAAAAGAAAACACTGATTTTTCCAAGATATCATCAGCGTAGAGCTGTTAGTCGCTTGCTTGAAGATATGAGGAGTAATCATACTGAAAGTAATTACCTAATTCAACATTCAGCTGGTTCTGGTAAGACAAATACCATAGCATGGTTGGCTCATAGTTTGGTCTCTTTACATGATGAAGAAAACAATAATATTGTAGATACTGTATTGATAGTGACAGATCGTATTGTTGTTGATCGTCAGTTACAAGATGCGGTTAAGCAGATTGACCATAAAAATGGAGTGGTGAAGGTTATGGGAGATCGAGAGACTTCAAGTGATTTAGCTGATGCCATTGCGGGGAATACAAAAATCATTGCGACGACAATCCATAAGTTTGCACAGATTAATCAGTCAGATTGGATGACTGTGGGTAATACTGCTAACAAGAAGTTTGCTATTTTAATTGATGAGGCTCATAGCTCTACGACAGGCTCTTATATGAGTTCAGTTAGTCAGGTATTGACTGAAACGGATACAGAAGGTAGAACCATCGATGAGGTTCAGGAAGTAACCGTTGCGGATGCGATTGAGCAGGAGATTGCGCGTACAGGTAAGCAAGCTAATGTCTCTATTATTGCGTTTACAGCAACACCTAAAGCAACAACATTGCAACTATTTGGTACGACTCAACCAGATGGCTCAAAAGCTCCATTTGATGTTTACAGTATGAAACAAGCTATTGAAGAAGGTTTCATTCTCGATGTTTTAAATAATTATACTACTTATAAGACCTACTATAGATTGAATAAAGCTGTGGAAGAAGATCCTGAATTAAAAACTACCATTGCTAAACGCAAGATTGCAAAATTTGTGGAATTATCTGATGAAAACATTGACCAAAAGATTGAGATTATCATGGATCACTTTATCAGTCATGATATCATGGCGGAACTAGGTGGACAGGGAAAGGCGATGATAGTAACATCAGGGCGTGAAGCCGCAGTTAAGTACCAGCTAGCTTTTAAAAAGTATTTTAAAGAGCATAGCATAACAAGTATCGGAACAATGATTGCTTTTTCTGGAAAAGTCAATTATTTAGGAAGTGAATACTCTGAATCTGCTATGAATGGCTTCAAAGAAGATGATTTAAAAGATAACTTTAATACTGATGATTATCAGATCTTGATTGTTGCTAATAAATACCAAACAGGGTTTAACCAGCCCAAGTTGGTAGCCATGTATGTGGATAAAAAATTACGTAATGTTACAGCTGTTCAGACGCTATCTCGACTAAATCGGATTTTTAGAGGTTATAACAAGAAAACCTTTATTCTTGATTTTAAAAATACTTATGATGATATTCGTGCGGCTTTTGCTCCTTATTATCGTGAGACAATCTTGGCTGATACAATTACTCCAAGTGATATTCTAGATTTGGATAGAAAGATTGAAGAATATAGTATCCTGGATAATAGTGTTGTTCATGAGTTTAATCAGTTCTTATACCAGGAAAAAAGGTCCAGTCGAGAAAAGCAAAAAATGGTTGCTCTTCTTAATAAAGGATATGATAGAATCAAGAGGTTTGACGAAAAAGAACAATTGTCTATTAAAAGAGTGATTCGCAGTTTTATACGTATGTATACCTTCTTAATCCAAGCCACTGCATATCAAAATGAGATGTTACACGAACGCTATAATTACCTTCAAAGTCTTGTTAAAATGATTGATGTTCGTTTGGGTGGTAATGATTTTACGATTGCTGATAAAATTGTAGTTGATTACATGAAGCATAAGCAAACTGGTTATTTTACATCATCTCCTGAATTGGAGAACAATCCAGAGTTGAAACTACCAAAACCTAATCTAACTTCTATTACGGATGAACAAGAGAAGCGCCTGTCAGAAATTCTAGAGGAAATAAATGAACAGTTGGACTTGAATATTGATCCAGAAGTTGGAATCAGTGGAGCAGTCTCTATTCGCGAATTGCTGAAGAAAAATGCAAGACTTAAACAATCAGCACATGTTAACTCTCGTGAAGATTTTAAGTTTGCTTTTGAAGAGGAAATAGACAATGCATTAACAGAGGGCTACTCTCAAAGTCAAGATTTGTTTGGAGCACTTCTGAATAATGAGACCTTTAAAAAGCGTATGGCAAATATTTTTCTAAATGATGTTTATAAATCTTTAAAAGAAGAGACTTTAGAGAATACACAAAATAAAGTTGATTAGAGCTGATATTGTTAGTTAAAAGAGTGATTTAGGTCTACCTCTGGTAGGCTCTTTTACTTTTCGTAAACTATTCTCAAAAAGGTCAAATAAGATCAAACAAAACTATTGACCTTTGCTGACTAATGGTGTATTATGATTCCATAAGGATTTAGCTTCCTTATAAGATTGCAGGACTAGCTTAAATACTTGTAAAAAGGTAATTATAGCTTACCTGCAAAAAAAAATACAATAAAGGTCAAAAAAAGTCAAAAATATATTGACCAATACTGACCAATGTTGTATAATATAAACATAGGGAAATGAAATCCTTATAAAGGCTGTCAAAACAGTCCATATACCGATATGAAAAGATTGCAGCTTGTCTGCTTAAATTTTCATTAAAAAGTTCAGTAAAAGTCAAAGCTAAATTCTTGACCCAAGCATATGAAAGGTATATGATAAAGCTTAAGGAAAAGAGTTTCCTTAAGCTACAAGCTTATTTCAGAAAGAAACTTGTAAGTTAGCTATTTTGAGAGATTCACAGAAAGAAGGTGGCTCTTATGCTGAATGATAATTAAATTAATTCAAGACTGTGAAAGTTCTCAGCCTTCTACCAAGAGCAAAACCGGAAATTATTAGAAGAGTAGTTGAGGCTCTAAAAATTTTTAGGGTTTTGGTCAGTAAAAGTCAAATTTTACACATTAACTAAAAAATAACACTTAAAAAATCACAAGAAAACACAGTATGAGGTGATTATATGAACAACAACTTTAATAATATGGATGATCTTTTCAATCAATTGATGGGTAACATGGGTGGTTTCCGTTCAGAAAGCCGTCGCTACATGATTAACGGTCGTGAAGTGACACCTGAAGAATTTGCAATTTACCGTCAAACAGGTAAATTGCCTGGTAATCAAGGTGAAGCAGTGAACCCAACACAACAACACGGACCTAAACAAGATGGTATTCTTGCTAAGCTTGGTCGTAACTTGACTCAAGAAGCTCGTGAAGGTAAATTGGATCCTGTTATCGGACGTAACAAAGAAATCCAAGAAACTGCCGAAATTTTGTCTCGTCGTACTAAGAATAACCCAGTCCTTGTCGGTGATGCTGGGGTTGGTAAAACAGCTGTAGTTGAAGGTTTGGCACAAGCCATCGTTAATGGTGATGTCCCAGCTGCTATCAAGGATAAAGAAATCATCTCAATTGATATTTCTGCACTTGAAGCTGGTACTCAATACCGTGGTAGCTTTGAAGAAAACATTCAAAACTTGGTAAATGAAGTCAAAGAAGCTGGAAACATTATCCTCTTCTTCGATGAAATTCATCAAATTCTTGGTGCCGGAAGCACTGGCGATGGTCAAGGTTCTAAAGGTCTGGCTGATATCTTGAAACCTGCTCTTTCACGTGGTGAAATAACAGTTATTGGTGCAACAACTCAAGATGAATACCGTAACACTATCTTGAAGAATGCTGCCCTTGCTCGTCGTTTCAACGAAGTTAAGGTCAATGCTCCTTCTCCTGAAGATACCTTCAAGATTCTTCAAGGTATTCGTGATCTTTATGAAAAACACCACAATGTTATCTTGCCAGATGAAGTCTTGAAAGCAGCGGTTGATTTTTCAGTACAATACATTCCACAACGTAGCTTGCCAGATAAGGCTATTGACCTTTTGGACATGACAGCAGCTCACTTGGCAGCACAACATCCAGTAACTGATGTCAATGCTGTTGAACGTGAAATCGAAGAAGAAAAAGCTAAACAAGAAGCTGCAGTTGCTAAAGAAGATTACGAAGCAGCTCTAAATTCTAAGATTCGTATTGAAAAACTTGAAAAGGAAATTGCTAACCATGCAAAAGATCGCAAGGTGACTGCGACTGTAAACGATGTGGCTGAATCCGTAGAACGTATGACTGGTATTCCAGTATCTCAAATGGGTGCAACGGATATCGAACGTTTGAAAGATATGGGTAACCGTTTGCAAGCTAAGGTTATTGGTCAAGATAAGGCCGTTGAAGCAGTGGCACGTTCCATTCGTCGTAATCGTGCAGGATTTGACGAAGGTAACCGTCCAATCGGTAGCTTCCTCTTTGTAGGACCTACTGGTGTTGGTAAAACTGAGTTGGCTAAACAATTGGCCCTTGATTTGTTCGGTACCAAAGATGCTATCATCCGTTTGGACATGTCAGAATACAGCGACCGCACAGCCGTTTCTAAATTGATTGGTACAACAGCTGGTTATGTTGGTTATGATGATAATAGTAATACCTTGACAGAACGTGTTCGTCGTAACCCTTATTCAATCATCCTTCTTGATGAAATTGAAAAGGCAGACCCTCAAGTTATCACCCTTCTCCTCCAAGTTTTGGATGATGGCCGTTTGACTGATGGTCAAGGTAATACTGTAAACTTCAAGAACACAGTCATTATCGCAACTTCAAACGCTGGCTTTGGTTACGAATCTAACTTGACAGAAGATGCTGATAAACCAGAACTCATGGATCGTTTGAAACCTTACTTCCGTCCTGAATTCCTTAACCGTTTCGACGCAATTATTGAGTTCTCACACTTAGATAAGGAGGACCTTTCTAAGATTGTCGATCTTATGTTGAATGAAGTTAACAAGACTCTTTCTAAGAAAGGCATTGACTTGGCAGTTAGCGAAGCTGCTAAAGCCTATATGACAGAAGAAGGCTATGATGAAGTTATGGGTGCTCGTCCACTCCGTCGTGTGGTTGAACAACAAATCCGTGACAAAGTCACAGACTTCCACTTGGATAACCTTGATGCAAAACACCTAGAAGCTGATATGGAAGATGGTGTCTTAGTTATCAAAGAAAAAGATGCTAAATAAAAAGCATAGGAACTCCTAATCCGATTAATGAAGCAGAGATGTTAGTAGACATCTCTGCTTTTTCTTTTTTATTTAAGACTTTCCTTGGGTGCTACGGACGGAAGCGACTTCCTAACGGAATTCCATTCCTAAGATTTGAGCCTAAGTCTCAAATCTTCCGAGTGAGATAAGCAATATGGTTTCTCTCACCTTTAGCACAGCGGAAAGTCTTGTTTTGGGTATTGCTATGACTTCCATGTTTATTCTTAATTTTAAAATGATATGAAATTATAATAATCTTATGATATGAATAGTTAAAAATATATTATATTTTCAAGAAAATATTGACAACGTATACACATATATATATATATATATATATATGTTTACAGAAAATTAAATTTAGGTGAAATTATGGTATTCGTATTTTAAAGGTGATAAGATGATAAAGATAGTTTTATGGATTCTAGCTATTTTAGTTTTTGTAGGAATAGCGATGTTGAACCCCTTAATTGCAGCTGGTATTGTGATTGCAGGATTGTTAATCCAGTTGTTTTTGAAAAAGTAGGAATGCAGGTAAATTTGAATGAAATTAGTTAAAAAAATATTGAATAAAAAAATAGCTTTATGGATTTATCTAATCGTCTTAGTCTTAATTTTAATATTAGGATTCCGGCTAAAACCAGTTCAGAATATTGAGAATGCTTTATCTCATAATCAGCAAACTGAAACTTATTCTAGCATTAAAAAGATAGAAGAGGTTCATGAAGTAGTTTTACTAAATTTAGGAATTCAAAAAATTAAGCCTATTAAGAATAATACAAAGCTATTTGGCACTAAAATTGTAATTCCAGGCTCAGAAAAGCGAGCGATTATTATTCTTAACTATACAGCTAAATTTGGTATAAAGAAAGGAGTTAATATTGATAGTGATAAGGAACACAATTATAAGGTTAACTTACCTCAATATGAAGTTATTGGTTTTGAGTTAGACAAGAATAAACCTTATAAGTTATATGATACTAGTGGAGAATTACTCAGTGGATTAACCCCAAATGTTGATACTGGTGAGGCTGCTATAAAGGGATTATCAAATAAAGAACAGCAAGACTATTTAAAGGCTTACAATGAACTTTTGAATGAATCAGCTGAGAAGTATTACTCTACATTGATAAAATCCTTGGATCATGAAGCAACAGTAACAGTCGAAAGTAAAAAATAAATTTTAGGAGAAAAAATGAAAAAGTTAATCACATTTGTTCTTTTGATGTTCGTTGGTATCGGATTAGTGGGATGCCAAAATGATAGTAAAAAGTCAGAGGGAAATCCAAAGGTAAAACAATCAAAGGTTCATACTGCTAAATCAGAACCTTTCCAAAAACTTATTGATAGTTCTAAATCTACGGATGAAATTTATGTTACTGATGATATTACTGTAGGTGAAAAAGGTGATGTTAAGCCTGGCATATATGATATTGAAGTTACGGGTGGTTCAGGAAATATTTTTGGTACAAGAAAATCTGAGGATGGACCACATATAAACTTTCTTGCTGGTACAGTTGGAAATGATATAAATTATGCTTCAAAGATTAGACTTATTTTATTTGATGGAGATACTTTACAATTAGAAAACATTTCTAAAGTAAAATTCAATGCAGTAGCTAAGGAAGTTGAACCAAGTAATGAACTTGGTCAGGGAGAATTTATTGTAGGCAGAGATATTAAGGAGGGAACCTACAAATTAAGCACTAACGTTAATCTTGACCCACAATTTAATAATCTCGGTTGGGATGTTACTATTGAAGATTTGGATTCAAACACATCAAAGAGTCAAGAATACAATCCAGGAAATACAGATGTCGTTGTTAAATTAAAGAAAAATCAAGTCCTAAGTATTAATTATACTGGATACGATGAGTCAACAAAGACTGATGATGCTAAATTGATTTTTACAGAATACAAGTAGTTGTCGATTTTGAATCAGTAAAAAAGGTAAGTAGCCTCGTGCTACTTACCTTTATTCTTTATCGTCACTTTGATATTTTTTCAAGTGTTCTTGGATGATGCTGAGTCGGGGTTCTAGGTCTTTTTGGAAGACACGTATTTTATAGCTGAGGTCTTGTTTGACATCATCAAGCACAAGGTTTTGTTCCTTGATGATGTCAAGGTTGCGTTTGATTCTGTCCAGATCGTGAGAGATATTTTCTCGTGATTGGTTGAGGTCTAGGATCTCTTCTTTGATGTCTTCACGTCGTTTATAGGCGTAGTATGCACCACAGGCAAGGGTTCCAAGAGCTAGAAGGCGTCCGAGTTTCATTCTGTTACCTCTTTAGCAATGCTGTCAGCAAGGTTTGCTAGGGCAGCGAAGTCAGGTTCATGCTCATCAAAACTCATATGGATACCGTCGTCTGAACCGTAACGAGGTACTAGATGGATATGGGCATGGAAGACAGTCTGTCCAGCAACTTCTTCGTTGTTGTTGAGGATATTCATGCCGATTGCTCCAGTTGCTTTTTGCACGGCACGGGCAATTTTAGGGACACGGCTAAAGACAGTCTCTGCGTTTTCAGCAGACATTTCTAAGATGTTGCGAACGTGTTCTTTAGGAATGACCAGAGTATGTCCTTTTGTAGCTTGGGAGATATCGAGGAAGGCTAGAACCTTGTCGTCCTCGTAGACTTTTGATGAAGGGATTTCTCCAGATATAATTTTACAGAAAATACAATTATCCATAATAACGACCTTTCCATGAGTTTTTGTTATAATAGATTATATCATACCAAAGAGAGAAAAGATAATGCTTAAATTAGAAAAGGTGACGGGTGGTTATGCCAATATTCCCGTCCTAAAAGATGTCACTTTTGAGGTGGCTGATGGTGAATTGGTTGGTCTCATTGGTCTTAATGGTGCTGGAAAATCAACAACAATTAACGAGATTATTGGTCTCTTAACACCCTATGGAGGACAGATTGCCATTGATGGGTTAACTATTCAACAAGATCCAGCTAGCTATCGTCAGAAGATTGGCTATATTCCTGAAACGCCAAGTCTTTATGAAGAATTGACGCTTCGTGAACATTTGGAAACGGTGTTGATGGCCTATGGTCTTGATGTGACTGAGGGTATGGCACGTGCGGACAAGTACCTCAAACTCTTTCGCTTAGATGAAAAGTTGGACTGGTTCCCGACTCAGTTTTCAAAAGGGATGAAGCAGAAGGTCATGATTATCTGTGCCTTTATTGTGAATCCAAGTCTTTTCATTGTTGATGAGCCCTTTTTGGGATTGGATCCCTTGGCGATTTCTGATTTGATTGAGCTTCTGGCTGAGGAAAAAGCCAATGGCAAGTCTATTCTCATGTCGACTCACGTTTTGGATTCAGCTGAGAAGATGTGTGATCGCTTTGTGATTTTGCACCATGGACAGATCTTGGCACAGGGGACGATTGATGAGCTTCGTCAGACCTTTGGTGACAGTAGTGCTAGTCTTAACGATATCTATATGCAGTTGACTAAGGGAGAATTGTCATGATAGCTGAGCTTTTTAAGGAGCGTAGCAGACGATTCACTACCCGTTGTGCTAAGTATAGTCGCTACGTCTTTAATGACCACTTTATCCTGGTTCTTCTTTTTTTGCTGGGTTTTGTCTTGGTTCAGTATAGCCAGTTGCTCCGACATTTTCCAAAGAATCCATGGGCCATCATTCTTGGCTTACTTGTGCTTTGTCTTTTACTTCCTTTTTGGGGTAATATTGCCACCTATTTAGAGCCTGCAGACAAGCACTACCTCTTAGTTAAGGAAGAAGAGGTGCTAGACCATATTAAGAAGGCGACAGGGCGTGCTTTTAGATTTTGGGTACTCATCCAGACCTTGATTTTTATCTTGGTCGTTCCACTCTTTCTGGCCTTGGGTCTTCCAGTTTGGGGAGTTGTCCTTATAGCCGTGGCTATGGCTATTCTTAAGTATTTTATTTTCCAAAAGAAAGCACAACCTTTTTATAAGCAGTCTGGATTGAATTGGACTGATGCTATTGCAGCGGAGAATAAACGACAACAATCAATCTTGAAGTTTTTCTCACTCTTTACCAATGTTAAGGGAATTACATCGAGTGTTAAACGCCGTGGCTATTTGGATGGCATTCTCAAGCGTACAAAGAAAGACAAGAAATATACGTGGTACAACCTGTACCTAAGAGCCTTCTTACGTTCAGGAGATTACGTTGCCCTTAGCCTACGCCTTTTTGCTTTAACACTTTTGGTTATTTTTTTGGTTCCTGAAAAATGGCTGGCTATGGTACTTGTGGTTGTTTTTGACTATCTCTTACTCTTCCAGCTCACAGCGCTTAAATCGCACTTTGCTTACCAAAGGATGGCCAACCTTATGCCAATTGGAAAAGACATGCAGGTGAGCAATCTTAAGCGCTTGATTAATCAAATTGTCCTTGTAATGACACTGATTCAGGCTCTTTGTCTCTTTGACCTTAAATTTAGCCTGATTTTGATTGGAGTTATGCTAGTTTTGAGTCTTGTTTACCTACCAGCCAAGCTTAAGAAGATGATTGACTAATACCTATTAAATAAGTTAGAATAGAAGTAAGAGACTAAAGAAAAAGGAGATGCCTAGGTGACATCAACAGATAAAGATTTGAGCCTGACTCCTCTCAAAGGAAATAGTGGTAAGGCCTATATGGGGACTTATCCAAACGGAGACCGTGTCTTTGTGAAGATGAATACAACACCAATCTTGGCAGCTCTTGCCAAGGAACAGATTGCGCCCCAGCTCCTGTGGGCTAAGCGTCTGGGAAATGGTGATATGATGAGTGCACAGGAGTGGCTTGATGGTCGTATTTTGACCAAACATGACATGAACAGTAAACAGATTATCCAAATTCTTGGTAATCTGCACCGCTCTAAACACTTGGTTAATCAGCTCTTGCAGTTGGATTATCATATTGAAAATCCTTTTGATCTTCTACACGAGTGGGAGGAAAATGCTGCCTATCAATTGCGTGAGAATAGTTTCCTTCAAGATGTTGTTAGAGATTTGAAACGTCATCTTCCAGAGTTTCGTGCAGAGATTGCGACCATTGTTCATGGCGATGCGCGTCATAGTAACTTTGTTATTACAACCTCAGGATTGATTTATTTGGTTGATTGGGATTCTGTACGTCTAACTGACCGTATGTATGATGTAGCACAGATTCTTAGCCATTACATTCCTTTGGCTCACTGGCCACAGTGGTTGTCTTATTATGGTTACAAGAACAATGACCTTGTTTTGGATAAGATTTACTGGTATGGACAATTTTCATATTTGACACAAATTTCCAAATTCTTTGATAACCGTGATTTGGAACATGCCAATCGAGAAATTTATGAGCTGCGTAAGTTCAGAGAGACCTTGCACAGATATTAGAAAGTAGACATGCGAGTTAGAAAACGTAAAGGTGCAGAGGAACACCTAGCTAACCATCCTCAGTATGTTATCCTTGAGCCGGAAGCTGCTAAAGGTAAGTGGCACCAGATTTTTGGCAATGACAATCCTATCCATATTGAGGTGGGGTCTGGTAAGGGAGCCTTCATTACTGGAATGGCCCAACAAAATCCTGATATCAACTACATTGGTATTGATATCCAGTTATCTGTTTTGAGTTATGCCTTGGACAAGGTCTTGGCCTCAGGTGTTGAAAATGTCAAACTCTTGCGTGTGGATGGATCTGCTTTGACCAACTATTTTGAAGATGGTGAAGTGGACATGATGTATCTCAACTTCTCAGATCCATGGCCCAAGAGCCGTCACGAGAAACGTCGTTTGACCTACAAGACTTTCCTAGATACTTATAAGCAAATTTTGCCTAAAAATGGAGAGATTCACTTAAAGACAGACAATCGAGGATTTTTCGAATACAGTTTGACGAGTTTCTCACAGTATGGAATGATTCTTAACAAAGTGTGGTTGGATCTTCATGCAAGTGATTATGAGGGCAACGTTATGACTGAGTACGAGCGAAAGTTTTCAGAAAAAGGTCAAGCTATCTACCGAGTAGAGGCTCAGTTTAAAGATTAAATCTTGAAAATTCTAATTAAAATGAACGATTAGTCAGTAATGGGTTAATCGTTTGATATGGAGAGGTCGCATAGAGGCCGAGTGCGCACGCTTGGAAAGCGTGTAGTCCTTAACGGGGCTCGGGGGTTCGAATCCCCTCCTCTCCTTTTCAGAAATAGACAAATTCAGAAATAGACAAAGTGTCCCTTCCAGCATAGAAGGGACACTTTTTGGGTAGAGTTATTCGAAAATTTCGTTAGTCCCAAGGACTCTGAATTCCTGCTACCCAACCAGTACAGAGGGCGCTTGTAATATTAAAGCCACCGGTGTGGGCATTGATATCAAGTACCTCTCCTGCAAAATGTAGGTGAGGGACTTTTTTACTTTCTAGGGTTTTAGGATTAATCTCCTTGAGGTCTACGCCACCTTTGGTTACAAAGGATTTGGCAAGTGACATTTTGCCCGTAATTGGAATTTCCATCCCCTTGAGTTGACTGATAAGATTTTCCAAATCTTTGGGATGGAGTTGTTTAATTTTGCTATCCGCCTTATCTCCTGCTAGAAATTCAGCGACACGTTCAGGCACTAGACCTTTGAGAGTGTTTTTAACAGATTTCTCGCGATTTTCCTCAAAGTAGGTCTTGAGATTTTCTTGGCATTGGTTAGGAAGAAAATCTAGATGAGCTATTTCACCGCCTTTGACAAAGCTAGATAAACGTAGGGCAGCCGGTCCAGATAGGCCAAAATGAGTGAAAAGAAGGTCATGAGTAATCTTGTGTTTTCCATAAGATAGCGTGACATCGTCAAGAGAAATTCCCTGTAAAGCCTTATGTGGAAAGTCGGTTAGGAGTGGACTTTCTGCAGCTTCAAGATCAGTAACATGGAGTTTGAAATGTCGGGCGATATCGTGACCAAAACCAGTTGAACCTGTTGATGGATAAGATTTTCCCCCAGTTGTGACGATGAGTTTATCACTAGTAAAAATCTGGTCTGCAGACTTAACTTGAAATTGTTCATCGACTTTTTTGACAGAGACAACTTCCGTATTAGTGAGAATAGTAGCACCTAGTTCCTGGATTTTATTTTCCAGAGCTTGGATAATAGTACGTGATTTATCTGTCTTAGGGAAAACACGACCGTGGTCCTCAACCTTGAGTTTGACACCATTGTCCTCGAAAAAAGCAATAATATCGTGATTATCAAATTGAGAAAAGACGCTATAGAGGAAACGTCCATTACCTGGAATACCTGCTAAGAGATCGTCCAGAGTTCCATTGTTAGTGACGTTACAACGTCCACCACCAGTACCAGCTAGTTTCTTACCGAGACGTTTATTTTTTTCAATCAGAAGGGTTTGTTGGCCATAAAAGGCTGAGGCGATGGTCGCCATCATGCCAGCAGGTCCCCCACCAATAACGATAGTATCAAAATATTCCATAGTTTTATTTTAGCATAATTTAAAAAGAGAAAATAGTTGGTAAATGGTCAGATTTTTTAGACAATTTATGTTAAAATAGGAGTACAATTTTAAATTAGAATGGTTACTAACTATGGAGGAAAATATCGTGTCTGAAAATAACATGAAACACCGTTCTTCTGTCTACGATAGCATGGTTAAATCACCTAACCGTGCTATGCTTCGTGCGACTGGGATGACGGATGATAGTTTTGAAAAGCCTATTGTTGGGGTTATCTCAACTTGGGCTGAGAACACGCCATGTAATATCCACTTGCACGGTTTTGGTCAAATTGCCAAAGAGGGTGTCAAAGATGCGGGTGCTTGGCCAGTTCAATTTGGTACAATTACCGTTGCAGATGGTATTGCCATGGGGACACCAGGGATGCGTTTCTCATTGACATCTCGTGATATTATTGCTGACTCAATTGAAGCTGCTATGGGTGGTCACAATGTCGATGCCTTTGTTGCTATTGGTGGCTGTGATAAGAACATGCCAGGTTCAATGATTGCTATTGCCAACATGGATATTCCAGCTATTTTTGCTTACGGTGGTACGATTGCACCGGGTAATCTTAACGGTAAGGATATCGACTTGGTTTCTGTTTTCGAAGGTATCGGTAAATGGAACCACGGAGATATGACTGCCGAAGAGGTTAAAAATCTTGAATGTAATGCCTGCCCTGGCCCTGGTGGTTGTGGTGGTATGTATACTGCTAACACAATGGCAACAGCAATTGAGGTTATGGGGATGAGCCTTCCAGGATCATCATCTCACCCTGCAGAATCAGCTGAGAAGAAGGCTGATATCGAAGAAGCAGGTCGTGCAGTTGTAAAAATGCTAGAAATGGGACTTAAGCCATCAGATATCTTGACACGTGAAGCCTTTGAAGATGCCATCACAGTTACAATGGCGCTTGGCGGTTCAACAAATGCCACTCTTCACTTGCTTGCTATCGCTCATGCGGCTAACGTTGATTTAACGCTTGAAGACTTCAACGATTTCCAAGAGCGCGTGCCTCACTTGGCTGACTTGAAGCCTTCAGGTCAATATGTCTTCCAAGACCTTTACAATGTTGGTGGTGTGCCAGCCGTTATGAAATATCTTCTTAAGAATGGTTTTCTTCACGGTGATCGTATCACGTGTACTGGTAAAACTGTTGCAGAAAATTTGGAAGCTTTCGATGATTTGACACCAGGTCAAAAAGTTATCATGCCACTTGAAAATCCTAAACGTGCCGATGGTCCATTGATTATCTTGAAAGGTAACTTGGCCCCAGAAGGTGCTGTTGCCAAAGTATCAGGTGTTAAAGTGCGTAACATTACTGGTCCTGCTAAAGTATTTGACTCAGAAGAAGATGCCATCGAGGCAGTTCTTTCTGACGAAATCGTTGACGGCGATGTAGTTGTTGTACGTTTTGTAGGTCCTAAGGGTGGTCCTGGTATGCCAGAAATGTTGTCATTGTCATCAATGATTGTTGGTAAAGGACAAGGAGACAAGGTTGCCCTCTTGACTGATGGACGTTTCTCAGGTGGTACTTACGGACTTGTTGTAGGTCATATTGCTCCTGAAGCTCAAGTTGGTGGACCGATTGCCTACCTCCGTACAGGTGATATGGTTACAGTTGACCAGGATACCAAAGAAATCACTATGCATGTACCAGATGAAGAGTTGGCGAAACGTAAAGCAGAAACTGAGTTACCACCACTTTATAGCCGTGGTGTCCTCGGTAAGTATGCTCACATCGTTTCATCAGCATCACGTGGTGCGGTTACTGACTTCTGGAATATGGATAAATCAGGTAAAGCTTAATCACATACTATAAAACAAAATCACATCGTATATTTGTGCGATGTGATTTTTATGATTCTAAGTTTTAGGGTGTTGTGTGAGTTAGTAATGTCTATACACTGTCTTCTTAATAAAAAACCGATTGGAAATGTCCAATCGGTTTTGGTTTTATTTTCCGCCCTGAGGTGAGATACCTAGGGCAATACGGCCATAACGACTAATACGGGTCATCTTCCAGACTGGTGAGTAAGTGGTTTCTACTTTGACAGAATTAATGCCATCAATTGCTTTTAGTTTTTCAGCGATTTCATATGGCATAGTCTCTTCACAGCCACAGCCAGTATCGGTAAAGGTCATAAGGAAGTAGCAGTGACCATTTTCATCAATGTTGATTTCATAAATCAAACCAAGATTGTAGATATCTAGCTCAATTTCAGGGTCGAATACAGTAGTCATTTGTTCAATAATTTGCTCTAAGAAGGGCTGGGCCAAATCATTGATTTTGATATCATTACGGAAGTTTTTCATAGGACTCGTTCTTTCTATTTTGCTTTTGTTTATTGTTTATTATGGCATAATTTAGGGCTTTTTTCAATCCGGTTTGGTAATATGAGGCTATAGTGGGCTTTGGATTGGCAACAAAAAAACTCCAACAGTAAGACCGTTGAAGCTAATGTGCCTCTATAATAAGTAGTTTTGTAACGAGAGTTACGTGAACACTGTCAATAATTGGAGCAAGAATGAAAATCCCAAACCATGCAGAATTGTCCCACCATTCCTGAATAGGCAGATTCGGTAGCAACTACACTTACTATGGAAGTACCAATCAGTTAAGCCAAAGATTTTCCTTCTATAACATATTTATACCCAAAAATAGTTTATCAAAAGCCTGCCTTCCTATCTAAACTGTTTGAAAAATGAAAGGAAAAATAGATTCGTAAGTAATTCTTCAAATGTCCTGAATGACTTGTCAAATTGACAGACAGGTGTGATTATGATATTCTCATAGTAAGAAATTTCAAGAGGAAATGAGGCTATTATGAGTATTGAAATGACCGTCAGCGAGATTGCTGAAGTCCTTGGCGTTAGTCGTCAAGCAGTCAATAATCGTGTCAAACAACTTCCAGAAGAAGATACTGAAAAAAATGCTAAAGGAGTTACTGTCGTTAAGCGTAGTGGCTTGATTAAGTTGGAGGAAATCTACAAGAAAACCATATTTGAAGATGAGCCAATTGATGAAGAAACAAAACAACGTGAGTTGTTAGAGATTCTTGTAGATGAGAAAAACTCTGAGATTGCTCGTCTCTATGCTCAGTTGAAGGCCAAGGATGAGCAGTTGTCAAACATGGACAATCAATTGCGTGTCAAAGACGTGCAAATTGCTGAAAAAGACAAGCAAATTGATCAGCAGCAACAATTGACCTTGACTGCTATGAAGGACAAAGAAGAGCTTAAATTGGAGCTTGATGAAGCTAAGGTAGAGATTGACGAAGCCAAGGCTCAAGTGGAAAAAATCCAGATTAAACAAGAAGAAACTGCTAAAAAAAGTTTCTTTGGACGTCTATTTGGAAAATAAAAAAGAAGCTGAGACTCGGTCTCAGCTTTAACTATTGTAGGAGATTAAGATGGAAAATTTAGAAACATATATTGCCTTTGATTTGGAGTTTAATACGGTGGATGGCGTTAGCCATATCATCCAAGTGTCGGCGGTTAAAATGGGACAGCACAAGGAAGTGGACCAGTTTGATTCTTTTGTCTATTCGAATGTTCCTTTGCAGTCCTTTATCAATGGTTTAACAGGGATTACAGCAGATAAGATTGCCAAGGCTCCAAAGTTAGAGTCGGTTTTGGCAGAGTTTAAGGCATTTATTGGTAATACACCACTTATCGGTTATAATGCACTTAAATCAGATTTGCCTATTCTAGCTGAAAATGGTTTAAACTTGGAAGAGCAATATGCTTTAGATGTTTTTGACGAGGCTTTTGACCGTCGTGCTTCTGATTTGAATGGTATTGTTAACCTTAAGTTGACTAGTGTGGCAGATTTCTTTGGAATTAAGGGACATGGTCATAACAGTTTGGAGGATGCTCGGATGACCGCTCAAATTTACAAGAAGTTTCTCGAATTAGATGAGAATGCCGAGCTTTTGGAGCAACAGGAAGAAGTCAGTAACAATCCTTTTGCTGCCCTAGATTTAGGTGGCCTCTTCGACTAAAGCTTTACAGGAGATGTAAAGGCTGTAAAGAGTGATGACTAACTTTTTCTTTAAGAAAAGAAAATCCCTCTAGGGTTATGTCTTGCATATTCCCTCACGTTATAAGGTAGAATCTAGGTATCAAGGGTGGCAAATGTCCTCTTTTGATAGAAAATCTTAAAAGGTGGTGACTGAGATGTCGACGTTTTCAACAGGAGAGTTGGCTAAAGCAGCAGAAGTGTCTGTCAGGACTGTTCAGTACTATGATCAACGAGGTATTTTGACGCCATCTAAAGTCACAGAGGGTGGTCGAAGAATTTACCACGAATCAGACTTGGAACGCCTGAAAGTCATTTGTTTCTTAAGAGATTTGGATTTCTCAATTAATCAAATCAAAAACCTCTCGCAAGAGGAAAATAGGGAACAGGTTTTAGAGCTTTTGTTGACAGATCAGATCGAGAGCTTGGAAAAGTCTTCGAAGGAGATAGAGGTCAAACTAAAACGTGCCCGTCACTTGCAAAAAGTAACTGCTAAACGAAGTCAACTTTCGCTGGATGATTTATCAGACATTTCACGTCTTATGGAAAATCAAAAATCATGGCATCATTTGCAGTGGAGAATTTATGGGAGTATCGTTCTAATCTCCCCTTCTTTATCTGGTAAGTCTACTGATTGTTAGTTATTATTTTAAGGATCCTAGAGGTTTGTTTATCGTCTGCCCTGCTTTTGTTATAGTAGTGAACCTATTGGTACTTCATTATAGAAAGCAGTTTGAATACCTCTGTCCTAACTGTCATAAGATCTTTGATCCTAGTTTTAAAGAGTTTGCTCTTACAAGTCATACACCAAGGACTCGTAAACTGACTTGCCCTCATTGTCATATGAAGGCCTACTGTCTGGAGTTGGCTAAAAGTCAAACAAAATGAGTTTTCGAACATAAAAACGCTTGGACTGGCACTGCACCCATAAAATGAGACACAAGAAAACACTCTTGTTGAATTCTGGTAAACTAGAGACAGGAGTGTTTTGTTATGGTCAAAAAAGCATATTCAGTAGAAACTAAGCTAGCCTGTATCGAAATGAAGAAAGTAGATAAGTCAAATAAAGTTATCATGGATGCCCTCGGTGTCAAAAATGCTAGTCAGGTGAAGACCTGGTGGCGATGGTATCAGAATGATGAATTATACCGTTTCCACCAACCCGTGGGGAACCAATATACTTATGGTAAAGGGATGAAGCAGTTATCTGAAGTTGAACAGTTACGTTTGCAGGTAGATTTACTAAAAAAGTATCAGAGCTTGGTAAGAGAATCGACAAAGTAAGTTTTATCAAGCTAGTTGAAGAGTATAAGAAAACTGGTCGCATGAGAGTTTTTCTCTTGTCCCATTATTGGGGTGCAGTGTCTCTCTTGTTGTATATTATGGCTGAGTTGCTAAATGAGTATATAGAAAAAGGAATCGTGAGATTCCTTTTTATTGTTTAGAATGGCAATTTGCCTGCAAAGGCACCCATTGATTTTTTAGTAGCTTCGTCGATTTGTCCAAGAGCATCGTTAAGGGCTTGAACAGTCATATCTTGAAGTGTTTCCACATCATCAGGATCCACAACAGCATCAGCAAAAGTGATGTTAACCACTTTTTTGTCACCAGTTAATTCAGCAACGACCAAGTCTTGGGCTGATTTTCCAGTGAAAGTTGTAGCAGCCAATTCAGCTTGACTTTTTTCCATTTGTTTCTGAAGCTTTTGTGCTTGCTTCATCATGTTTTGCATGTTCATCATAATAATTTCTAGATTCCTTTCATATCAAGGGTTTAGCCCCTTCTTGTTACTTTTTGATACCTTATTTTTCCTAATAGAAGAGACAGTCGATACCTCAACTATTATACCATGTTTAGTTTGAATGACAAAGTGAGAGAGGGTCAAAGAGAATCCGTAATTATAAGAGAGTTAAGTTTGTTTACAACGATGGTATCACGAGGCTTTGTTAAAAAGCTGTAGAAGCAATTACAGAAGCCACAAATCCTTGAGTTTTAAGACTTGTTATGAATAGTGTACAATGCTTAATTGTTAACCTAGTCAACATGTAATTGGAGATAGAAAAGGAGAGAGAAGATGACAATGCAAAAAAGAAATATTTTAGGGATGTCGGACTGCTTATAGTCTTGTGTATGAGTCTCTATACTTATTGTAATTTAAAATTTAACTCTGTTTATTATGCTCAGCATATCCCTCATAAGGAGGAGACAGAGACGGATTTAGTTATGTTGGTAAAGAATGTGGGGTGGATTTATACTCCTAAAATCGACAATATTATATATGATGATGGAACAAACGATATTATAAATACTAAAAGTAAATCTTTTCTAACAAAATCCTTAGGAAACTTTTTATATGATAAGGATAATATGACTGTTGGTTTTAATAGTACGTTTAGATTTGAGGACGTCAGTTATTTTTCAGAAGAAGCAAAAAAATCAAGTTAATGAATCACAAATTAAACGAGAGATTAAGGAAGATTTTTCTTCAATCATGAAGGTTCATACAAAACCTTTTATCAATCTTCAATGGTTGTTTAATCTACTTTACCGAAGTAGGTTTAATTAGAGAATATAATCCTACAGAATATTTTTGTTGAGTTTATTGGCCTGGATGGCAGAGTTAAAAAAGAACGAGGGGTAATAGGTTTATTTCCTTGGTATTCATGACGGCTAACCTTTGAAAATACCTAGTTTTTATGCTACTATGAAAGTTGTGAAAAAACAGTTACAAGGCTTGACTCAGGTGGAGGTCAAGCAGCGGATAGATGACGGTAAAACAAATTATTTTAAAGCAAAAGCTGGCTCCAGCAATTGGGATATTTTTAGGCGTAATGTCTTCAACTCCTTTAATTTGCTTAATTTTGCAATCTTTGTGGCCTTGATTGCTGTTCAGGCTTGGTCTAATCTATTTTTCTTCGGGATTATTGTGCTTAATGCCTTTACAGGGATGATGACGGAGTTGCGTGCCCGTCGCATGGTTGATAAGCTCAATCTCATGAATCAGGATCAGATTCGTGTGGTGCGTGATGGACAGCTTGTTTCCATCGATCCTAAGGATATTGTCTTAGATGATATCATGCTCTTGTCTGCGGGTGAGCAGGTTCCCAGTGATGCAGTGGTTGTTGATGGAATGGCTGAGCTTAACGAGGCTATGCTGACTGGTGAGAGTGATCAGATTCTAAAGAAAGATGGGAAGGAGTTGCTCTCAGGTTCTTATCTTGTGAGTGGTCAGGTCTATGCTAAGGTCATTAACGTAGCCGAGGACAATTACGCCAACAAGCTTATGTTAGAGGCCAAGACTCATAAGCCAATCGTGTCCTGTATTCTTTATAACATGGACAAGATTGCTAAGTTTACGGGAAAGATTGTTATACCATTTGGGCTTGCACTCTTTTTCGAGGCTTACATGATTAAGCAGCTTTCTCTTCAAGAGTCGGTCGTTACCAGTTCAACAGCCCTTCTGGGAATGTTGCCTAAGGGAATTACCCTTTTGACTATTACATCACTTTTGACGGCTGTCATTAAGCTTGGGATGAAACACATCCTTGTGCAAGAGATGTACTCTGTTGAAACCTTGGCCCGTGTAGATGTGCTTTGTTTAGATAAGACAGGGACGATTACACAAGGAAAGATGACAGTTAAAGGTCTAGAGCTACTGTCAGAGCGTTTTACGAAAGAGGAGTTGGAGCGTTTGCTTGCGGCTTATATGCAACATAGTAAGGATAAAAACGCAACAGCTCAGGCTATTCGAAATGCTTATGAGGGTCTGGAACATCATTATCAGGTAGGTGATGTTATTCCATTTTCAAGCAATCGTAAATGGGGTGCTGTGAGCATCAATGGGCTTGGAACTCTCTTTTTGGGAGCACCTGAGATGCTTCTTAAGAAGAATCCTAAAGCAGTCGATAAGGCTCAGGCGCGAGGGTCTCGTGTTTTGATTTTGGCTTGGAGTCAGTCAGGTATTGCCACAGAGACCATGATTTTGCCGAATGATATCGAGGCTTTGACCTTGCTTGAAATTGCCGATCCTATTCGTGAGGATGCTGCAGAAACTCTGGAATACCTGCGTTCAGAAGATGTGACACTTAAGATTATTTCTGGTGACAATCCAGTGACGGTTTCTCATATTGCTCACCAAGCTGGTTTTGCCGATTATCAAAGCTATATTGACTGTTCTAAGGTAAGCGATGAGGAGTTGGAGGCTTTGGCTGAGGATACTGCGATTTTTGGTCGTGTATCTCCGCATCAGAAAAAGTTATTAATCCAAACCCTTAATGCCAATGGGCATACAACGGCTATGACTGGTGACGGTGTCAATGATATCTTGGCACTGCGTGAGGCGGATTGTTCGATTGTTATGGCAGAGGGAGATCCGGCTACACGCCAGATTGCTAACTTGGTGCTAATGGATTCTGAGTTTAAGGACATTCCTGAAATTCTATTTGAGGGACGCCGTGTGGTTAATAATATTGCCCACATTGCACCTATTTTCCTCATTAAAACTGTTTATTCCTTCCTTTTGGGGCTTATCTGTATTGGTAGTATTGTTTTTGGAAAGGCGGAGTACCTCTTGGTCTTTCCATTCATTCAGGTTCAGATGACCTTGACAGGTCAGTTTATCGAGGGCCTTCCACCATTTGTTTTGACCTTCGAACGTAATATTCGTCCTGTTGAGAAACATTTCCTCAGACGTTCGCTTCAGTTGGCTATTCCTAATGCCTTGATGCTGGTTATCAGTGTTCTTATTTTCCATCTGTCTCAGGTCTATCTTGGTATGAGTAGTACAGACATGCTGACGCTTTCTTATTATATGATGGGATCAACGGGTGTTCTTGCCGTTATTCGTGCTTGTATCCCCTTAAATATGGGGCGTGTGGCCTTGATTATCTACTCAGTCTTTGGCTTCTTAATCAGTTCCTACTATCTTCGAGATGTGATTGCAATCTCAACACTTAATAGCTACACATTGCCAATCTATCTGGTCGCAATGGCTATCTGTACACCGCTTTTCTTCTGGATTAGCTATAAACAAGGTGCTTTCCAAAAAGCACAAAGCAAAACTTAAGCTTGCTAACAGACTTTAGTTTTTTGATAGCTAAATAATAGGAAAATCCTTGATGGGCATTAGGTATGGTACAATAAAGGCATGAAAATAGTAGGGCACTTGACGCCAAAAGTCATTAAAGCTTTTAATTTAGACTACAAGCCTGGTGAAGACATCACGCAGTCTGCACAACGTAAGAAGCATATGGAAAAACATCGCCAGGAATTTAGTGATTTTGATGCCATCTATGAACGTATTCCAGAGATTATTGCTCATCCAGACTATATCGGTCACCATCCTGATGGCCAGTCCTTGGAATACATCAAACGTATTGATGGTAATGTTTTAGTAGCGGTTACATTATGTGATAAACTTAATGTCCGTACCATGTTTGTGATTAAAGATTCTAAGCTGAAAAACTATCTAAATGCTGGTAGAGCGAAGAAAATGTGATATAACATGGGTAAGGAATAACAACGAGAGCGGAAGAGGTAGCCGCCGCACCTTCGGGACTGAAAGAGATGCAGGACTGTCACCCTGCCGTTGTTTATCAGCCCAAGAAGTCCCTTTCGGGGGCTTTTTTATTTTGTGTAGCTTAGGGGCAAGACTATCTCACTATCTGGATTAGGTATAGACTAATCCTATAGGAGAAGAATTGTCAAAACTAACAGAAAATTCTTGACATCTTTTTAAAAAGGAGTACAATAGTGAGTAAATCAGAAAGTAACTGGTCTTAGATTTTCAGGGAGCCTGCGGTGATTGTGAGTAGGTAATCGAGATGAGTGAACATTGGGCTGATTGGATGATAATGAGAAGGTAACACATATCCTTCTCGGTTGGCACCCCTTACCGTGCAACTCCTTGTTAGAGGAGATAGAGATGATGGTCGTTTTTTTGGAGACCATTAACTGAGGTGGTACCGTGTTAAACTAGATTTAATGCCCTCACAGAGTTTTTCTCTGTGAGGTTTTTTGCTTACTTTTATCTTTAAAGGTCTATTTACCTTAAAGGAGTATTATTTCATTATTCAATGAAAGGTTGGGTATTATGGATGCATTAAACGATATTCGAAGTGATATTGATAATATTGATAGTCAGTTAATTCGACTCCTGGCCCAACGTCAAATACTTGTGGAAAAGGTAGGGCGGCTGAAGCCAAAAGGAGATAAGTCCGCAGTCCGGGCGAATGATCGTGTTGCTCAAGTCATAGCTAACCGTCGCAAGGAGGCACTAGAGCTTGGCTTATCGCCAGATGTGGCTGAAAGTGTTTGGCGAAGCATGATTCAAGCCTTTATTGCTTTGGAAGAGAAAGTGAATAAAGAACACTAATGGTGCCGACACATCCTATAAAGGAGTCTTGTATCAGTCTTATTACTCTCGATAAACCAGTTTGAAAGGAAATACTATGAGAAAAATTTTACCAGCCGATACCTTAACACCAATCTTGGCTTATATGCGTGTTCAAGGGGAACACAAGGTTATCCTTGAATCTATTCCTCGTGAGAAGGAAAATGCACGTTTTTCTATTATTGCCTACAATCCGGTCTTTGAAGTAACCTTCAAGGATGGTGTTCTTTATGAAAATGGTAAGGCGATTGATCAGGATCCTTTCGAATACTTGGACCAAGTAACAGTCAAGGGCATCAAGTCTGACCTACCTTTCGCAGGTGGTGCTATCGGATTTGTAGGTTATGATATGATTGGTCTCTATGAAAATATCGGGGAGATTCCTGAAGATACGATTGGGACACCTGATATGCATTTCTTCATCTATGAGTCTTATTTGATTTTTGATCACAAAAAGGAAAAGGTTTATGTGGTTGAGGACAACATCTACTCTGACCGTGACAACGATGCGGTGCGTCAAGCTCTTGGTCAGGTGGTAACGATCCTACAGACTCAGGCGCCAAACGAGTTTACACCTCAGGCCTTGCAAGCTTTGCAATTTTCGAATCATATCGAAAAAGAGGTCTTCATGGATATGGTGGCTAAGGCTAAGAAACTCATTCGTGAGGGAGATATGTTCCAATGTGTGCTTAGTCAACGCTTTTCAGCGGACTTTGAGGGAGATCCTTTGGATTACTACCGTAACTTGCGCGTGACCAACCCATCAAACTACCTTTATTTCTATGATTTTGGAGATTATCAGGTGATTGGTGCCAGCCCAGAGAGCCTTGTTTCAGTGAAAAATGGAGAGGTGTTCACCAATCCGATTGCTGGAACTCGCCCTCGTGGTGCCAATGAGGATGAAGATGCTGCCTTGGCGGATGAACTCTCACATGATGTTAAAGAAACTGCGGAACACCGTATGTTGGTTGACTTGGGACGTAATGATATTGGTAAGATTGCCAAAAATGGTACGGTCAAGGTGACCAAGTATATGGAGGTTGAGTATTTCCGCTATGTGATGCACCTTACTAGTGTGGTTAAGGGGCAACTCTTACCGGAGTTGACGTCCCTTGATGCTCTAAAGTCAACCATACCAGCTGGAACTGTGTCCGGGGCGCCTAAGATTCGTGCCATGCGTCGTATCTATGAGCTTGAGCAGGAAAAACGTGGTATTTACGCGGGAGCTATCGGTTATTTGTCTGCAACAGGAGATATGGACTTTGCTATTGCTATCCGTACTATGATTCTCAAAAATCAAAAAGCCTATGTTCAGGCAGGTGCAGGTGTTGTCTATGACAGTATTCCTGAAAATGAATTTTATGAAACGATTAATAAGGCGAAAGCTATGACAAGAATAGGAGATGTCCAATGATTTTACTAGTTGATAACTACGATTCTTTTACCTATAATTTGGCACAATACCTAGGGACATTTACAGAGGTGAAAGTCTTACGTAACGATGATGAGAAGCTCTATGAAGAGGCGGAAAAAGCTGACGGGCTAGTCTTTTCACCGGGTCCAGGTTGGCCAGCTGATGCGGGTAAAATGGAAGCCTTGATTAAGGATTTCGCTGGTAAAAAACCGATGATGGGAATTTGCTTGGGGCACCAGGCTATTGCGGAAACTTTTGGTGGTAAACTTGGCTTGGCTAAGAATGTCATGCATGGCAAACAAAGCAATATTACTTTTGAAACGCCATCGCCAATTTTCAAGGATATTGACAATGATGTCCCAATCATGCGTTACCATTCCATCGTTGTTGACCAAATGCCAGAGGGCTTTGATGTGACAGCCATCACAACTGATGATCAAGAAATCATGGCCATTCAACATAAGGAGCTACCAATTTATGGTTTGCAATATCACCCAGAGAGCATCGGAAGTCCAGATGGTCTCAAAATGGTTGAAAATTTTGTGAAAATTGTTGCAGGCTAGTTGGTTAGTCTTTTGACTAGATAAATCTAGGCTCAAAACATCTCCTCGTGCATCGGAAAATATTGAACCGTCTTTAGAAGGAAAACAGATATGAAAGAAATATTTCTACAAATCTCAAACCGACAAGACTTGTCTCAAGACCAAGTCCAAGCAGTCTTTGACCGCATTCTCAAAAATGAAGTCTCAGAAAGCCAAATCGCTTCCTTCCTTATGGGGCTTAAAATTAAGGGAGAAACATCAGATGAAATCACAGGTATCGTGCGTGCCCTCAAATCACATGCGACGGTCTTGCCTGAGACCTTCACAGATGCTATGTGTAACTGTGGTACTGGTGGAGACCAATCTTATAGCTTTAACATTTCAACAACGGCTTGCTTTGTCCTAGCAGCAGGTGGTATTCGTATGGCTAAGGCTGGTAACCGTTCGATTTCCTCTAAATCTGGTTCGGCAGATGTCCTTGAAGTCCTTGGAATCAACGTTGCGGCATCACCAGAAATCCTATCTAAAGCACTTGACGAGGTTGGTTTGGCCTTTATCTTTGCACAAACCATGCACCCAGCCATGCGTTTTATCGGTCCAGCTCGCCAAGCTCTTGGGATTCCAACGATTATGAACTTGGTTGGGCCACTGGCTAATCCGCTTGACCTTGAGACGCAACTCATGGGGCTCTATCGTGTGGAGCTGCAAGAGATTGTTGCTAATGCTATTCAACAGTTGGGAAGAAAACGTGCGGTTATTATCACAGGTCCTGACAATATGGACGAAGCTGCTCTCTATGGTACTAACACCTACACTCTTTTGGAAGATGGTCACATCAGCCAGCACACCTTTACTTATGAAGATCTGGGTATGGAAAAGGTTGAGTTGTCTGATATCACAGGTGGTGATGCCAAGGAAAATGCAGAGATTCTCCTTAGTGTCTTGAGAAATGAAGCTAGTCCTTATCTTGAAACAACAGTGCTTAATGTAGGTCTTGGTTTCTTTGCCAATGGTAAGGCTGGGACCATTAAAGAAGGTGTCGAGCTTGCTCGTCAATTAATTGCGGACGGATCAGCCCTAGAGAAACTTCGCAAACTCCAAGAGGTACAAGTATGAGTAAAGCTTTTCTTCCAACAATCCTAGAACAAAAAGAAAAAGAAGTGGCCCAGTTGGTCATGGAAGACTTACAGCCCTTGCGTCAGACCTATCGCCTTTATGATTTTCTCAAGTCAAATCAAAACAAGTTGCAAATTATTTCTGAAGTGAAGAAAGCCAGTCCAAGTATGGGTGATATTAACCTAGATGTGGATATTGTAGCTCAGGCCAAGACCTATGAGGAAAATGGGGCAGCCATGATTTCAGTTTTGACTGACGAAGTCTTCTTCAAAGGTGATATTTCCTATTTGAAAGAAATTTCGACACAGGTAGCGATTCCAACCTTGGCTAAGGACTTCATTATTGATGAGAAACAGATTGTGCGTAGCCGTAATGCGGGTGCGACAGTCATTCTCTTGATTGTAGTGGCCTTGCCAGAAGCTCGTCTCAAGGAGCTCTATGATTTTGCGACTAGCCTTGGCTTGGAAGTCTTGGTTGAAACGCATAATCTGCCAGAATTGGAAGTGGCTCACCGTATTGGTGCTGAAATTATCGGAGTAAACAACCGTAATTTGGTGACATTTGAGACAGATATCAATACCAGTCTTGAGTTATCGACGCATTTCAAGGATAAACCTGTTTATATTTCTGAGTCGGCTATTTTTACAGGTCAGGATGCTGCCCTAGTTGCCCCATATTTTAATGGGATTCTGGTAGGAACTGCCCTTATGACGGCTGACAATGTAGCTAAAAAGGTCAAGGAGTTGCAAATTGACAAAGGTTAAAATTTGTGGACTGTCGACACCAGAAGCAGTAGCCACTGCAGTTAAAGCAGGTGCTGACTATATTGGTTTTGTGTTCGCCAAAAGCAATCGTCAAGTGAGTCTTGAACAAGCTCACGAGTTGGCTAAAGGGGTGACAGGCCAGACAAAAACCGTTGGTGTCTTTGTTTCACCAAGCCTTAAGGAACTGGAAGAAGCGATTAGTCAGGTTCCCTTAGATATCGTTCAGATTCATGGAACTTTTGATGAAGATCTGATTTCAAAGATATCAGTACCAGTTATTCGAGCAATTCAGATTTCGGATGGTGATTCTCAAGTCAAGAGCCAGGCGGGTTATCTTCTTTTTGATGCTCCTATTGCCGGCAGTGGTCAGAACTTTGACTGGCAACTCTTGGCTGACAAGCAGATTGAACAGGACTACTTTATCGCTGGTGGTTTGGCTGTGGATAATGTGGCAGAGGCCAAGGAAACCTTCCATCCCTATGCCTTGGATGTGTCCTCAGGTGTAGAGACAGATGGTTACAAGGATTTAAAGAAGATTAAAGCATTTATAGAAAGAGTGAAAGCATGACATATCAACAACCTGATGCAAAAGGATTTTACGGAAAATTCGGCGGTCAGTTCGTTCCCGAAACGCTGATGACAGCCGTTATTGAATTGGATAAGGCCTATCGTGAAGCCAAAGAAGATTCAAGTTTCCAAGCGGAATTGGATGACCTCCTTAAAAACTATGTGGGCCGTGAAACACCTCTTTACCACGCCAAACGTTTGACAGATTATATCGGTGGAGCGCAAATTTACCTTAAACGTGAAGACCTTAACCACACAGGGGCCCACAAGATTAACAATGCCCTCGGTCAAGTCTTGCTTGCTAAACGTATGGGTAAGAAGAAAATCATCGCCGAAACTGGTGCAGGTCAACACGGTGTCGCAACAGCAACAGCCGCTGCTCTTTTCGACATGGACTGTACCATCTATATGGGTGAGGAAGATGTGAAACGTCAGGCGCTTAACGTTTTCCGTATGGAGTTGCTTGGTGCCAAAGTTTTCAGTGTTACCGATGGATCACGAGTGCTTAAGGACGCTGTAAATGCTGCTCTTCGTGCTTGGGTTGCAGGTATCGAGGATACTCACTACATCATGGGATCTGCCCTTGGTCCAGCACCATTCCCAGAAATTGTTCGTGATTTCCAATCTGTTATCGGTCGTGAAGCCAAACGCCAATATGCAGAGATTTCTGGCGGGAAACTGCCTGATGCTGTAATGGCTTGTATCGGTGGTGGTTCAAATGCTATCGGCATGTTCTACCCATTTGTCAATGATAAATCAGTAGCTATGTATGGTGCTGAGGCATCTGGTTTGGGACTTGATACTGAAAAACACGCCGCAACCTTTGCCAAAGGTCGCCCAGGTATCCTTCATGGAGCGCTTATGGATGTCCTCCAAGATGCTCATGGTCAAATAATGGAAGCTTTCTCTATCTCAGCTGGTCTGGACTACCCAGGGGTTGGTCCTGAGCACTGTTATTTCAACGAAATAGGACGTGCGACTTACGACTCTATCACAGATGAAGAAGCGCTAGAAGGATTCAAACTTCTGTCACGTTTGGAAGGTATTATCCCAGCTCTTGAGTCTAGCCATGCCATTGCGCTTGCACAAAAAGTGGCAGCTAAGATGTCGCCAGACCAAAGCCTCATCGTCTGCCTCTCAGGTCGTGGGGATAAGGACGTTATGCAGGTTAAAGAACGTTTTGAAGCTGAAGCAGAAGGGAAATAAACCATGACAAAAACACTAACAAAACATCTACAAGCTATCAAAGACAGTAAACGCGGTATTTTCGTGCCCTATATCATGGCTGGTGACCACGCTAAAGGTCTAGACGGACTCTTTGAGACTATTACTCTCTTAGAAAATAGCGGTGTTTCAGCTATCGAGGTGGGTATTCCATGGTCTGACCCAGTGGCTGATGGTCCCATTATTGAACTAGCAGGACAACGTAGTTTGGCTAAAGACGTGACTTTAACAGCTATCATCAAGAAGCTTCAAGAAAAAAAGACACAGGTGCCTTTGGTTATCATGACCTACATCAACCCAGTTTATCAGTATGGTATTGAAGCCTTTGTCAAAGATTTAGCAGAGACTTCTGTCAAGGGGCTCATCATTCCTGATTTGCCAAATGAACATGCTGACTTTATCACTCCTTATTTGAGAGACAGTGACATTGCTCTCGTGCCTTTGGTCAGCTTGACTACAGGCATTGATCGTCAGAAACAGTTGATTGATGGTGCAGAAGGCTTTATCTACGCCGTTGCCATCAATGGTGTTACTGGTAAGACTGGTAATTACCGTGATGACCTTGATAAACACTTATCTAACTTGACTGCCTATGCAGACATTCCAGTTCTCACAGGTTTTGGTGTGTCAACAGAGGAAGACATTAAACGCTTTAATGCTGTGTCAGACGGTGTTATCGTGGGATCAAAAATTGTCCGTGACCTGCACGACGGTAAGGAAGAAGAAGTCGCTGAATTTGTTACATTAGGTTCACATTTTGAAAAATAGCAGATGATGCTCTCCAGAAATGGTGAGTATTTTTCATCAAAAATAAATCTACAAATGTAGATAAAAATCTTGAAATGTTTTCATGATAGCGTTAAAATGAATCTACAAATGTAAACAAATAAAAGCATTCAGAAAGGAACTATTATGCTGGCAATTTCATCTGCAGAATGGGAAGTCATGAGAGTGCTCTGGGCTAAGGGGCAAGCGACTTCTTCAGAGATTATAGAGATTCTAGCTAAGAAGCTAGACTGGTCGGCTTCGACAGTTAAGACCTTGATTGGACGTTTGGCGGATAAGGGTTACCTAACCAGTCAGCGTCAAGGACGCGGGTTTATCTATCAAGCTAGCCTAGGTGAAGATGAGGCGAATTTTCAGGCTTTAGAGGCTGTTTTTGACAAGATTTGTTTGACCAAACATAGCGATTTATTGGGTCAACTCATCGCAAAGACACCAATGACGCAAGCTGATGTGGATAAGTTGCAGGCCTTGCTTTTAGCAAAAGCACCTGTGGATCAGGTGGTTTGTGACTGTGTGCCTGGCCAATGCGCTTGTGGGCATCATATGGAGGTGAATTAGAAAATGTCAAAAGAAACTTTTGTGGTTAATGGGATGACTTGTGCGTCCTGTGTGGCCAATGTTGAAAATGCTGTGAATAATTTGGATGGTGTGGACAAGGCTGTTGTTAATCTGACCACGGAAAAAATGTCTGTGGATTACTCTGGGAACAAGGTTAGTCCAGAAGCTATTGAAAAAGCTGTGGCTGACGCTGGTTATGAAGCCCAAGTCTACAATCCAGATACAGCTAAAAGTCAGGAAGAACGTGAAGAAGACAAAATCCACAAGGTGCGTGAGCGCCTCATTTGGTCATCGGTCTTCACCATTCCTCTCTTTTATCTAGCTATGGGGCCAATGGTCGGTTTGCCTGTGCCAAACTTCTTGTCTCCTCACCATGCAGCCTTGAGCTATGCATTGGTGCTTTTGATTTTGACAGTGCCCGTTATGTGGTTGGGTCGTTCCTTCTATAGTAATGGTTTTCGTACTTTGGCCAAGGGTCACCCTAACATGGACGCCTTGGTAGCCTTGGCAACTTCAGCGGCCTTTCTTTATAGTCTCTTTGGTACTTATCACATTTCTTTGGGGCATGTCCATCACGCCCACCAACTTTATTATGAGTCGGTAGCTGTTATCTTGACCCTGATTACTCTAGGTAAGTATTTTGAAACCCTCTCTAAAGGTCGGACTTCAGATGCTATCAAGAAACTCATGCACTTGTCAGCCAAGGAGGCAACCGTTCTTCGGGACGGTAAGGAAGTCAAGCTTCCTGTGGATAAGGTTGTTCTTGGTGACCATATTGTGGTCAAACCTGGGGAAAAGATAGCCGTGGATGGTCAGGTGATTTCAGGTAGCTCTGCGATTGATGAGAGCATGCTAACAGGTGAGTCCCTCCCTATTGAAAAATCTGTTGGTAAACCAGTGTTTGCAGGTTCTATTAATGGTCAAGGTAGCTTGATTTATGAGGCTGAAAAGATTGGTAAGGACACCTTGCTTTCCCAAATCATTAAATTGGTTGAAGATGCCCAACAAACCAAGGCACCTATTGCCAAGATAGCCGATCAGGTGTCAGCAGTCTTTGTTCCTGTTGTCATGGCTATCGCCTTTGTATCTGGCCTCTTTTGGTACTTTATCATGGGACAAACCTTTACTTTTGCCATGACTGTAGCAGTTAGTGTCTTGGTCATTGCTTGTCCATGTGCATTGGGACTTGCGACACCGACAGCTATCATGGTTGGTACAGGGCTTGGCGCTGAGCACGGTATTCTCTACAAGCGTGGGGATGTGCTCGAGCTAGCTCACAAGGCTGACGTCCTCGTTTTTGACAAGACAGGAACCATTACTCAAGGGAAACCTCAGTTGGTTTCTAGCTATACCTATGGCAATAGTGGAGTAGCCGCCTTACAACTTTTGGCATCATTGGAAGCCAAGTCTGAACACCCCTTGAGTCAAGCAATTCTTGTAGCAGCAGAAAATGCTAACTTGGACGTGTTAGAGATGGACAATTTCTCAAGTTTGACTGGACGAGGACTTACTGCCAGCTATGCAGGCAAGACTTATCTAGCTGGGAACCAAACTCTTATGGCAGAGGAAAAAGTCGACTTGACTTCAGCACAAGCTGATTTCCAAAACTTGACAGATGATGGTGAAACTCCTATATTCCTAGCTGAAGATGGCAAGTTAATCGGACTCTTTGGTGTATCCGATCAGGTTAAAGCAGATAGTGCAGATATGGTGGCGGCTCTTCATCAAATGGGCAAGGAAGTCATCATGTTGACTGGTGATAATGACCAAACAGCCCAAGCCATCGCTCAAAAGGTTGGCATCAAACGTGTCATCAGTCAAGTGCTTCCGCAAGAAAAATCTAGAGTGATTAGCGACCTTCAGGTAGAAGGAAAATCAGTCATCATGGTTGGTGATGGTATCAATGATGCCCCAGCCCTTGCGACTGCTGATATCGGTATTGCCATGGGGTCAGGGACAGATATTGCCATGGAAAGTGCGGATATGGTCCTTATGAAACCCAACCTCATGGATGTGGTCAAAGCTTTGAAAATTAGTCAGGCGACTATCACAACGATTAAAGAAAACCTCTTTTGGGCCTTTATCTACAATATCTTGTCTATCCCAGCGGCTATGGGTGTCCTCCACCTCTTTGGAGGTCCCCTTCTTGATCCAATGATAGCAGGATTTGCCATGAGTTTTAGCTCTGTTTCGGTCGTTCTTAATTCTCTGCGTCTCAAGCGCTGCAAAATTTAAGTGTCGATTACTTACAACTCCCGCCGCTTAAGGTGTGTATTAAAAACTAATTAAAGAAAAGGAAGAAAGAAAAATGACAAAAACTTATAAAATCACAGGAATGAAATGCCAAGGATGTGTTAACACCGTTACTGAAAAACTCTCCGCTGTCAAAGGTGTAGACAAGGTCCAAGTTGACCTCGAAAACAAACAAGTCACTATCGAAGGGAAACCTTGGAAATGGTCTCTCAAACTTGCCCTAAAAGGCACTAAGTTCGAGCTTGGTGACGAAATTTAAGACAGGAATGAAACAGCTCTTAGGCTGTTTTTTTTGTCCATAATCTTTTTGAAAAACTCTTCCTTTTGTGATATGATTAGGGTAATTATGTTCTCAAAAAGGAGACTATTCTCTCTTTAAAACTGAGACTAGAAAATCAAGAAAAGAAAACGGTATACCTATGTCTAAACAAACCCTTATCCTTCTCTATGGTGGACGTTCAGCAGAACGTGAAGTGTCTGTACTATCAGCTGAGAGTGTTATGCGTGCGGTAGATTACAACGCATTTGAGGTTAAAACCTACTTTATCACTCAGTCTGGTGATTTTATCAAAACACAAGAATTTATAGAAACCCCAGGTGATGATGAGAAGCTCATGACTAATGACACTGTTGAGGCTAGTCAGGCTATTAAACCAAGCGATATCTACGAAGAAGATGCTGTGGTCTTCCCTGTGCTTCATGGTCCTATGGGTGAGGATGGTTCTATCCAAGGTTTCCTTGAAACCCTCAAGTTGCCATACGTGGGGACCAATGTTCTTTCATCAAGTGTAGCTATGGACAAGATTATGACCAAGCGTATTCTTGAAGTTGCTGGAGTGCCACAGGTTGCCTACACAGGCTACATCGAGGGTGAAGATTTGGAAGCAGCAGTAGCAGAGACACTTGAAAAATTGACCTTCCCAGTTTTTGTCAAACCAGCCAACATGGGGTCATCTGTTGGGATTTCTAAAGCTGAAAATGAATCAGAGCTTCGTTCAGCGATTGATCTTGCTCTCAAATATGATAGCCGTATCTTGATTGAGCAAGGTGTAGTTGCTCGTGAAATCGAAGTTGGTATCCTTGGAAATACGACTGTCAAAACGACTGATCCGGGTGAAGTGGTCAAAGACGTGGCTTTCTATGATTACCAAGCCAAGTACATTGACAATAAGATTACCATGGATATTCCAGCTCGCGTGCCTGTCGAAGTCATGACGCAAATGCGTGCCTATGCGGCCAAGGCCTTTCGTGCTCTAGGGGGTTGCGGTCTTGCCCGCTGTGATTTCTTCCTGACAGAGGATGGAGCCATCTACCTTAATGAGCTCAACACCATGCCAGGTTTCACTCAATGGTCAATGTACCCACTACTTTGGGAAAATATGGGACTCTCTTACTCAGATCTTATCAAGGAATTGGTAGTTTTGGGACAAGAAATGTTCGACAAACGTGAAAGCCATTTGATTTAAGAACGATGATTTATAAGAAAGACATCTTAGTCTCGGAGAAATCTCTGAGATTGAGATGTTTTTTTCTTTATAGAAATCCAGATTGTATTTATATCTTTTCTTTATCACCTTGATAAAAAATACATATTATCCAAAGAAACTCAGCGGTGGTAGAATAAAGCTAACGTTTCAAATAATAATATAAAGCAATTTGTTCGTTTTTGATGAAGATTCACCTATCGTAAATATCGTCAGAGACGAGTGATGGTCAAAGGGCCAGAAGTAGATGTCAGTGGGTGCTCACGGATTTTTACACGCCCTTTGTATCTTGTTTTGAGGAGGTAAATTTTGGACTGGTCCATTGTTCAACAGTATTTGCCCTTCTATCAGAAGGCATTCTTTTTAACCTTACATATTGCTGTTATGGGGATTATTGGGTCCTTTCTTTTGGGCTTGGTGGTGAGTGTTATTCGTCATTACCGAGTGCCGATTTTGAGTCAGCTTTCGACGGCTTATATTGAGCTGTCTCGTAATACGCCATTTTTGATTCAGCTCTTCTTTCTCTACTTTGGTTTGCCTCGTATCGGTTTGGTTCTATCCTCAGAGACTTGTGCTGTGGTAGGTTTGATTTTCTTGGGTGGTTCCTATATGGCGGAGTCCTTCCGAAGTGGTCTAGAGGCTGTTAGTCAGACCCAGCATGAAGTGGGCCTATCTATTGGCTTGACGCCGTTTCAAGTCTTTCGCTATGTGGTCCTTCCTCAGGCAGTGGCTGTGGCGCTTCCGTCATTTAGTGCCAACGTTATTTTCCTTATTAAGGAAACATCAGTATTCTCAGCGGTAGCCTTGGCGGATTTGATGTATGTATCTAAAGATTTGATGGGTCTTTACTACGAAACTGATGTGGCTCTAGGAATGTTGGTGGTGGCTTATCTCTTGATGTTGCTACCGATTTCTCTAGTCTTTAGTTGGATTGAAAGGAGGTTACGATATGCAGGATTCGGGATTTCAGGTTCTTCTTCAGGGGAATAATTTCCTACGTATCTTACAAGGTTTAGGCGTAACTATTGGAATTTCAATCGTTTCGGTTCTTCTTTCCCTTTTACTAGGAACTCTTTTTGGGATTGTCATGACTTCAAAGTCTAAGATTGTTCGGTTTTTGTCACGAATTTATCTAGAATTTATTCGTATCATGCCTCAATTAGTTTTGCTATTTATTGTCTATTTTGGTCTGGCTAGGAACTTTAACATCAATATCTCAGGTGAGCTATCGGCTATTATCGTCTTTACCCTTTGGGGAACGGCTGAGATGGGCGATTTAGTGCGTGGGTCAATCACGTCGCTACCGAGACACCAGTTTGATAGTGGAAGGGCTCTTGGCTTGACCAATGGGCAACTCTACACCTATGTCATTATTCCGCAAGTCCTGCGTCGCTTGTTGCCTCAGGCTATTAACCTGGTGACACGGATGATTAAGACCACATCTTTGGTGGTTTTGATTGGCGTGGTTGAGGTGACCAAGGTTGGTCAGCAGATTATCGATAGTAACCGCCTGACTATTCCAACAGCTTCTTTCTGGATTTATGGTACAATTTTGATTCTTTATTTTGCCATTTGTTACCCAATATCTAAGCTGTCTACATATCTTGAAAATCGTTGGAGGAATTAAGATGACAGAAAGCATTTTACAAATCAAGGATTTGAAAAAGTCCTTTGGGGACAATCAAATTCTCAAAGGCATCTCCTTAGATGTTAAGCAAGGTGAAGTCGTTGTTATCCTGGGTTCCTCAGGTTGTGGAAAATCGACTTTGCTACGCTGCATCAATGGCTTAGAGACTATCCAAGGAGGCGATATTCTCCTAGATGGTAAGTCTATCACTGGTAGTAAAAAGGATTTCCACCTGATTCGTCAGAAAATCGGAATGGTCTTTCAAAGCTATGACCTCTTCCCGCATTTGGATATCCTGCAAAACCTGATTTTGGGGCCAGTCAAAGCTCAAGGGCGTAACAAGAATGAAGTCATTGCAGAGGCTGAGAAACTCTTGGACCGTGTGGGACTTTTGGATAAGAAACACAGCTTTGCGCGACAACTATCAGGTGGTCAAAAGCAACGGGTAGCCATAGTCCGTTCCCTGCTCATGCATCCTGAAGTTATCCTCTTTGATGAAGTGACGGCTTCACTTGATCCTGAGATGGTTCGTGAGGTTCTGGAATTAATCAATGACCTGGCTCAAGAAGGATGTACCATGTTGATTGTAACCCATGAACTTCAGTTTGCGCGTGCCATCGCTGACCGTATTATCTTTATGGATAAGGGTGTCATCGCTGAGGAAGGTACTGCTGAAGAATTCTTCAATCATCCAAAGACACAGCGGGCTCAAGAGTTCCTCAATGTCTTTGATTTCAGTCAGTTTGGTGCCTATTTGTAACCCATTGTTTTTAGTGAAAGTAAATTATTTTAGGAGAGAATTATGAAACTAACAAAGAAAATTTTTGCCCTATTAGCCCTCGTCTTTGCCTTGGTGGCAGTGACTGCTTGCTCAAGTAACAGTAGCTCTGGTAAATCAACAGCCAAAGCACGTACTATTGAAGAAATTAAGAAGAGTGGTGAGCTTCGTATCGCCGTCTTTGCGGACAAGAAACCTTTCGGTTATGTAGATAACAAGGGTGCTTACCAAGGTTACGATATTGAACTTGGTAACCGTTTGGCCAAAGACTTGGGTGTTAAACCGAAATACGTCTCAGTAGATGCGGCCAACCGTGCAGAATTCTTGATTTCAAACAAGGTAGATATTACGCTTGCCAACTTTACAGTAACTGATGAACGTAAGAAACAAGTGGACTTCGCCCTTCCTTACATGAAAGTCTCAATCGGTGTAGTGTCACCTAAAGACAAGGTCATTAAGGACGTTAAAGAGCTTGAAGGCAAGACCTTGATTGTTACTAAGGGGACAACTGCTGAAACTTATTTTGAAAAGAACTACCCAAATATCAAATTGCAAAAGTATGATCAATATAGCGATGCCTACCAAGCACTCCTTGATGGTCGTGGCGATGCCTTCTCAACAGATAATACAGAAGTTCTTGCTTGGGCTCTAGAAAACAAAGGCTATGAAGTCGGAATCACATCACTTGGTGATCCAGATACTATCGCTCCAGCCGTTCAAAAAGGTAACAAAGAACTCCTTGACTTTATCAATAAAGACATTAAGAAACTTGGCGAAGAGAATTTCTTCCACAAAGATTATGAAAAAACACTTCACCCAACTTACGGTGATGCTGCTAAAGCTGATGACCTCGTTGTTGAAGGTGGCCAAGTGAAATAAGACCAACACCCTCTTAGAGAGGTAAGTCTTGCTTAATAAAAATAAACAACCACTCCTGCTTATATCTAGTCTAGCTAGAAGCAGGAGTGGTTTTACTTGTTTTTATAGTTTCTTTTGATCTTCCATTCAACGAAAAGGACATATATAAGAAAGCCACCCAACATTCCAAATACGATATAAGGTCTCAGACGATCAGACAAGGTCTTTCGTTGACATAAGGGGATTTTGAACCGTCTTTTCAGGTAATACTTTTGTCCTTATCATCCACTAATTTGTGGGATTCGCCATTATAGGTCAGATAATTGTCTTTACGAACATACATCTTCAAATAGTTGTAGCCATTCTTAGCGGGAAGGTCTGAAAGAAGGTGCTCCCTGGCATAAATTTCAATGAGGGTACCGTCCATTAAAGCTTTCAATCTCATCAATGCGTGCATTTTTGATGAGGACATTTCCATCTTGAACAATCTCCCAATCAATCTTACTTCCCTCGCCACCTCTTTCGTAGGATATGGCAAGCTGATGGCTTTCAGGTTGCCAAAGACCGTAGATATCGTCTTTATAAACGTCATGACCAAAGAAAATACCATAGATAATGACTACAGGTAAGAGGATTAGGAAATCTATGCCAAAAATGTTAGCTAAACGGTCTGTAAATTTATCCCAGCGTGCTCGCCATCCCGTTTTGCGTTTCTGTTGTTTCCGATATGCTTTTTGTGGATGATATTTTCGATTGAGATTCTTTCGGTCAGCGTATTTTCTTTTTGTTTGGTGTCTCATTGAGCTTCTCTCTCCTCTTTTGCCGAGCCTCTATAATGATAAGAAATGAGCAAATACCAATAAGTATCAAATAGAAGGATTCAAAAACTTCATCTATAGTGGTTTTCCGTTGACCATAAGGGCTGGTGGAATCATCTTTCCAAGTGATGGACCTGTTTCCGGAGTCTATTCGTTTGTAGGACTCGCCATCATAGGTAATATAATTGTTTTTATGAAGATAGAAATCCATATAGCTGAAGCCGTCCTTTGTGGGGAGGTCTGTTAGGTAGCCTTCCACAGTGTAGAGCTCCATGTGAAGAGCTCCGTCATTAAGCAGCTTGACTGGGCGAGTTCTAGTAGCATAGATAACATCCTTACCATCCTGTGTGACCTGCCAGTCAATATTTCCTCATTTCCGAATATGCTTACAGGAAGTCGCTAACTGATGATGATCAGACTGCCAGAGACCATAAATATTATCTTTGTTGACGGTATAATGATTGTAATAATATAAACCACCATATAGCAGTGCTAGTATTAATAAGATGATCAATCCAGATGTTGGCTCTAGTAGAACTACCATTCTCCAATTAAAGCGCTGGCTTTAGGTTCTTCAATACTTTGGCAGTCACTTCTTCTGTCTTTCTCTTTGTTAGAGAAACTGATTGATTTTTTTCTTTGTCATGCCTAATCCTTTCATCAACCATTGTAACAAATTCATCTCCCAAGCAAAAGCTAGCCCGATTTGTGATATAATTGGGAGTGATTGAAGTCAAGAAAATCTTATTTCTTGTCAGACTTGTAAAAAAATATAATAGAGGATTTTAAGATGAAACTGACACTCCATGAAATTGCCAAGGTTGTTGGTGCTAAAAATGATGTCACTGCCTATAAAGATGTCGCCCTAAACCAGATTGAATTTGACAGCCGTAAGATCACAGCGGGGGATCTCTTTTTGCCGCTCAAAGGTGCGCGTGATGGGCATGATTTTATCCAAACAGCCTTTGACAACGGTGCTATAGCGACATTCACAGAAAAAGAATTACCGGCTGATCAAGCCCACATCCTAGTCGATGACGCTCTTGAAGCCTTCCAAGAACTATCTGCCTACTATCTTGAAAAGACTGGTGTTGATGTTATTGCTGTGACTGGTTCTAACGGTAAGACAACCACCAAGGACATGATTCATGACATTTTGGCAACGACCTACCGCACTTATAAGACACAAGGCAATTACAACAATGAGATTGGTCTTCCTTATACAGCCCTCCACATGCCTGATGATACGGAGAAAATTGTCCTTGAGATGGGGCAAGACCATATGGGAGATATTCATCTCTTGTCAAACTTGGCTAAGCCAAAAACAGCCGTTGTTACCTTAATCGGAGAAGCTCACTTGGAATTCTTCGGTAGCCGTGACAAGATTGCTCAAGGTAAAATGCAAATGCAAGACGGTATGCCTGATGGTAGTCTCTTGCTTGTGCCATGTGATCCAATCGTTGATCCTTTCTTGCCAAGCAATCTTGAAGTGGTACGCTTTGGAGATGGTGCAGAGCTTACAGTCTCTGAGTTGACGGAATACAAGGATCATCTTACCTTTTCAACAAAGTTCCTCGACGGACAAGTTACCTTGCCAGTCACTGGAAAATACAATGCCACAAATGCCATGGTTGCTGCCTATGTCGCAAAACACTTGGGTGTAACTGAGGAAAATATCCTCTCAGCTCTTGCTAACTTGCAACTCACAAAAAACCGTACCGAATGGAAAAAAGCGGCTAATGGAGCGGATATTCTTTCTGACGTCTACAATGCCAATCCAACAGCTATGAAGCTCGTTTTGGAGACCTTCTCAGCCATTCCTAAGAATGAAGGAGGCAAGAAAATCGCTGTCCTAGCTGATATGAAAGAACTCGGTGAACAGTCTGTACAACTTCATACACAGATGATTTTAAGCCTGACACCAGATGCTATTGATACGGTGATTTTCTATGGTGAAGACATTGCAGAATTGTCACAACTTGCCAGTCAAATGTTCCCACTTGGTCATGTTTATTATTTCAAGAAGACATCTGATGAAGACCAATTTGATGCCATGGTCAAACAAATCAAAGAAAGTCTAGGCGAATACGATCAAATCTTGCTTAAGGGCTCTAACTCTATGAACCTAGCCAAGGTTGTGCAAGAACTCCAAGCTAAGGATTAAGTTCTCTAACCTGCTCTCTAAGCAGGTTTTTGATTTACCCTGAAATTTGATATAATAGCAGGCATAGCAATTTCATCAGGAGAAGAGAATGAAGGATTTTTTGACAATGACCCCAACTCATCCCCCCCATATACCTCTGCCCTATTATTTGCTTATGCTCTTGGCGATGGTACTCTTGAGTTACCTGAGTTGGCTTTGGCATAACAATAATGTATGGCGTTGGACCTTTATCACTATTCAAGCCATTCAACTCTTTGCCCTTTACACCTGGTACCTCTGGCAAGGCTTTCCTCTTTTTATTAGTCTGCCCCTTTACCATTGCCGTATGGCCATGTTTGCTGTTCTCCTCTTGAAAAATAGTAGGACAAAGACCTACTTCGCTATTATGGGAGTCGTCGGAACCTACTGTGCATTGATTTACCCAGTATTTGATCCCTATGAGTTTCCTCATATCACAGGATTTTCTTTCCTAATTGGTCACTATGCCCTACTCGTCAATAGCCTGAATGTCATTTTTAACAGTTATAAAACCCATCCCATCAGCCTAGGACTAATCGTGGTGGCTACCTTCCTACTAAATCTAGGTCTGGTAATAGTTAATCAGACCATCGGTGGAAACTATGGGATGCTTAAACACACGCCATTTATTATGGGACCCTCCTTAGTTGTCAAATACCTTGCTGTTTCAGCAACTTTGATTATTCTTATGATAATTATGAAAAAGAGTCTGGAATATTTTGAAGATAAGTATTGAATAAATGAAGAAACACGCCATCAGAAAGCTGATAGCATGTTTTGTCATTTTATTTGTTTTATTCTAACACAAAACGCTTTCAAAATTGCTTTCACACTGTAATTTGGATATAATAAAAGAGTTATGCCTGCGAGAATTATTGCAAGCCTCGACAACAAATGTAGCTTTTAAAAGACAGAAATTTTCTGAAAGAAGTGCTACAACTATCTTACTTTTCAATCTGGTTAAAACCTATTACTGTCAGTAGCTATGGAACGTAGAAGTTTTGCGATTCCTAAGGAAGCTGCTAACGTTCGATACCACTAAGGAAAAGTACCAAAAAGATTATTTTTAAAGAAGAAAGAAAACTATGAGCATTCGAGACGAAATCAAAAAACGCCGTACTTTTGCCATCATCTCTCACCCCGATGCTGGTAAAACAACAATTACTGAACAATTGCTTTACTTTGGGGGTGAAATCCGTGAAGCTGGTACCGTAAAAGGTAAGAAGACCGGAAATTTTGCCAAATCAGACTGGATGGATATTGAAAAACAACGTGGTATCTCAGTAACCTCATCTGTGATGCAGTTTGACTATGCCGGCAAACGTGTTAATATCCTTGATACCCCAGGGCACGAGGACTTCTCAGAAGATACCTACCGTACTCTTATGGCGGTTGATGCTGCCGTAATGGTCGTTGACTCAGCCAAAGGTATTGAGGCCCAAACCAAAAAACTTTTCGAAGTTGTCAAACACCGTGGTATTCCTGTCTTCACCTTCATGAACAAATTGGACCGTGATGGACGTGAGCCACTTGACCTCTTGGAAGAGTTGGAAGAAGTGCTTGGTATTGCCAGTTACCCAATGAACTGGCCTATCGGTATGGGGAAAGCCTTCGAAGGTCTTTATGACCTTTATAATGAACGATTAGAGCTTTACAAGGGTAACGAGCGCTTTGCCAAGATTGAAGATGGTGATACTCTATTTGCCAACAATCCATTCTATGAGCAAGCTAAAGAAGATATCGAACTCTTGACAGAAGCAGGGAATGAATTCTCTGAAGAAGCTATTTTAGCTGGTGAATTGACTCCGGTCTTCTTCGGTTCTGCCCTTACAAACTTTGGGGTTCAAACCTTCCTCGATACCTTCCTCAAATTCGCGCCAGAACCACATGGCCATAAGACAGTAGATGGTGATGAGATTGATCCTCTTAACAAGGATTTCTCAGGTTTTGTTTTCAAAATCCAAGCCAACATGGACCCACGTCACCGTGACCGTATTGCCTTTGTTCGTATCGTGTCTGGCGAATTCGAGCGTGGTATGAGTGTTAACCTAACCCGTACAGGTAAAGGAGCTAAGCTCTCTAACGTCACTCAGTTTATGGCCGAGTCCCGTGAAAATGTCGAAAATGCTGTGGCTGGAGATATTATCGGGGTTTACGATACAGGAACTTACCAGGTTGGTGATACCCTTACTGTAGGAAAAAATAAGTTTGAATTTGAGCCACTACCAACCTTTACGCCCGAGTTGTTCATGAAAGTTTCTGCTAAAAATGTTATGAAACAGAAGTCTTTCCACAAGGGAATTGAACAATTGGTGCAAGAAGGAGCCATCCAGCTCTACACCAACTACCAAACTGGCGAATACATGCTTGGTGCTGTTGGTCAACTTCAGTTTGAAGTTTTCAAGCACCGTATGGAAAATGAATACAATGCTGAAGTCGTCATGACACCAATGGGTAAAAAGACCGTACGTTGGATTCAACCTGAGGATCTTGACGAACGCATGTCATCAAGCCGAAACATCTTGGCCAAAGATCGCTTTGACCAACCAGTCTTCCTCTTTGAAAATGACTTTGCCCTTCGTTGGTTTGCGGATAAATACCCAGATGTAACATTGGAAGAGAAGATGTAATGTACTAAGATTGCTTGGCTATTTCATAGCTTAAGCAATCTACACCACGTCCTATGGGACCGTGGCTAAGTCCCTTACTAACTCGAAAACGGAAAAAACATCGTTTCCGTTTTCTCATGTCGTAACACGATGACTATTTAGTTTTTGCAAATCGTTCATCTTTTGACGCTAGCCCCTATTAGGTGTCTAGCTAGCCGTCTCACTAACTGCGTCAGACGAATAATATCGATTCGTCTGACTTCGTGTCGTAATATCTTAATAATGATATCTACGCCACGTCTCTAAAATAACACAAAATATAGGACTATCTAATCAGATAGTCCTATATTTTTTATAACCCTAATAGTTATCAAGTATAGCTATGATTAATTACTTTAGATAATCACGATTATGATAAATCAAGCCATCTTCCAAAAGTATGCAAATTGTTGATAGCCAGAAACTTGTTGTAATTCCAAAACTTTCAGTAATAGAACTCATCAGAAAGACGAAAACTGAAAAAGCAAGGGTTGAAATGACTTCAAATACAGAATAAACATGTACTAACTGATTTTCATCCACAGTTTCTTGAAGAAAGACACTTTCAGGGACTTCTTTTAACTGAGAAAAGAAGCCGATTAAACTTGAGAAAATTAAAAATGTTTGTGTGTTTGAAAAAAAGAGGATACTGGCTGTGATGGTCGCCATTGCTAAGAGTGGAAAGAGAATACTTTTCCACTTATGAGCTAAAAACTTTTCGGATAGTTTGTAGACAATTATTCCACCTAAAATGATACCAAGGGAATAGGCTGTATTTGAGTAGCCCCAGTAACTTTCAGTTTGTTTTAGCACCTCGGTTACAAAAACAAGGATTACAGATGATACCCAGATTGTATTGGAGAAGTCCTCTAATAAATTTGCTTGGACAAATAACTTTAATTTAGGATTTTTTGCAACTAACTTCCATCCTTTTACTAGAGTATCCAGATTAGTCTCCGCCTCTAACTGCTCTATTTTAGCCTGAGGGAGAAAGAGCATCACAGAAGTAGAAAGAAGATAAAGAAATAGGACTATCAACATTGTAGAAAATAGGCCAACCGAAGCGTAAAGGAGTCCTCCCAGTCCCCAACCAATCAATTGCACTCCCTCACCACTCATTGATAAGGCAGCATTTGCCTTTCCCAAATTTGTGGCATATCTAGGAATCATGGCATAAGATACGGGCGATGCAAAGCCATCTAAGATAGAAATAGCGACAACAAAGATATACATTTCCAAGGCTGGAACAAATTGAGCCTTAATGAGTATTACAAGGAGTATTGCTAATAAAAAAGTCTTTCCACATTGAGTGAATGAAAGAACTCTATTTAGGGCTAGTTTTTTAGTCACCAATGGCACTAGAAGACTTGCCACGAAAGCTGATAATCCGATTAGAATGGGAACCATTGAAGTTGCAATAACGGATTTTGTAATGACGTAGATATTTGCAATGAGAGATACCCTGAGGAAAATGTCAGCTAAATTAGCAAATAATTGAGAGAGAAGTAATTTCAGAAAGGATTTAGACATATCGTTTCTCCATATTGGTTACCAAATCTGGAAATGAAATTGGATTCACATATTTTTTAAACAAAATAATTTTACAAGAATAATAATCTTATTTAATAAATTCCCATATATGCTTTCTAACTATTTTCCTCTATCAATTTTTTCAAATGTGCTTCATAAGTCTTTGCAATATGCTCGCTCCCTGCCAATTTCATGGCCCCAATATATTTTTTCATTTCGATAATGGACTGATTATTTCCTTCTTTTTTATATTGATAATAATTTTGTGCATATTGAAAAACCAATCGTTCATAAATTTCAGTCTCGATAAAAAAGCATTGGTTTAATTGTTTTTCAAAATACAGTGCATCAATGAGTTCTTCTCTTTCTATGCATGTAATATAAACATTTAATAACATGGTTGATATCATGCGTCGATTATTAGGAATCTCTTTGTAAAAATCAGACCTTCTAGACATCTCCTTTGCCAAAACCATAAGAGTCTCATGGTTCAACACATCTAAGGTATTTGCAAAAATCAATAATTCATAATAACCCCAGTACTCGACACTAAATAGATAATCGGTTAAATCAGCTAGGTCCTGTTGCGTATAGTAGCTTTCTCCAGATAAATCTTGCAAGCGAATTTTTAATAAAATAGTATTAATGTGATGAAACTTCTCTCGTTTAGGTTCTGATTCTAATTGAGAACTGAGTAACTTCTTTAATCCATCGATATCATGAGTCGATACAAAAAGTCGAATTTTTGATAATAGCTCATTCAGATCATCACGATGAAAATCATGGACAGCATACATGAATTCGTCAATAGGCATATTAATCTCGTCTAATATTAACATAAACTTTGTAATGGTTAAGTCTGTCTGTCCTTTTTCAAAACGAGACAGTTGAGATGTCGAGATACCAGCTTTTGCGACATCTTTTAATCGTATCCCTCTTGATTTACGAAATTTTTTAAAAATTGCTCCAAATTCTTTCATGGAAGCCTCCAGTTTGCATATATGGGAATATGTATTTTTTTGTATCTTAACATAAAATACAGTAAAACAAAAGTGAGGTAATTCATATGAAGAAACAAAAATTGTTGTTATTGGTTGTTTTAGTTTGCGAAGGAATCATTGTTATCTTAGTTGGATAATAATACTCTCAGTTAGAATTTAAGGAAAAGACGAGTAATGGAGTGTCAAATTAACTATTGTGGCATGTAGCTATTAGCATAATTTGTTTAGTTGTTAGAAACTATATCTCAACTATGTATAGTTTATGTAAATCGTTCATCTTTTGACACTGGCGGCTATCTTGTGGCTAGCTAGCCGTCTCACTAACTACGTCAGACGAATAATATCGATTCGTCTGACTTCGTGTCGTAATATCTCATAAAAACATGAAAAACCATAGGACTTCCACTTAAGACTGTCCTATGGTTTCTTTTATTTTTCCGTATTGAGTAATCTGCCTAGGAATCGATGTAGGGCGAAGAAAACGATGAGGCTGGCTAATGTTTCTCCTAAGAAAGATGAGCCATTAATAATAAATGAGTAGAGATAAGGGCTTTGTCCTTTAGGAGCATAGCTTCCCCAAAAGATGACACCGGCAATAAAGTGAATGAGATAGCGTGAAAAGCCCCCTAGCAGAATACCGCCAGTGATATACACTAGAGACTTGAGCTTTTTCCCTTGTATGATGGCTTTATCTAGGGCTGGTTTGACCACACCACTAATCCCAATAAGGCTAAAGGCGACAAAATACTCCAGAAAACCTTGTGTTAATGTTAGCCAACCACCGGCTGCTTGTCCCGTCGCCACTTGGAGAAGCCCCCAGATAAGGCCTCCCATAGCACCGGCTTTAAGCCCCCAGCGAAAACTGAGGAGAAAGATAGGCACCATTTTAAAGGAAAGGGAAATCCAAGGGCCTAGGGATATTGGCTGAGTAACTAGATCCAGGATATAAGCAATGGTCGCCAAAAGGGCGATATCAATCATTGGTCGAATACTTGTTTTCGACATAAAAAACCTCCTATACCAATCGTCTTGATTGGCTATTTTTTTGCCACATCAAAACGACGTCATAGAAGTCTATTTCAATCTATTTTGAGACACATCCCTACGCAGGTTCTAACCTGATCAGGTGGTAAGAGTTTAGGCGAGTCTTGAAGAAAAGATTCAAGCTAGCCATTCTCAGCAATTGCTCCTCTTGTGACTCTTTTATTGTACTACCAGAAACCAATTTCTGCAAGTGTATTAAATCTTAAAATGTGGTATAGTTAAAGTAAGAACTATCTTTAAAGTAAAAAGGAGCAACAACTATGGGAATTTTTTCAGGATTGCTTGGCAATGCGTCTAAGAAAGATAATGACAAGGTTGAGCGTCAATTGGAGAATATCTTGATTCCAGGTGAACAGGTGGACTTAGCCTATGTCCTTGTTCGTGACTTGATTGTCTTTACAGAGAAACGCTTGATTTTAGTAGATAAGCAAGGTGTTACAGGAAAGAAGACTTCCTATAAATCTATCCCTTATCACTCAATCTCTCGTTTCACTGTAGAAAGCTCGGGGAACTTTGACCTAGATGCTGAACTTAAGATTTGGATTTCATCAGCACTTGAGCCTGCAGAAGTGCTTCAATTTAAGAGCGATAATAATGTCTTTGAAATTCAGCAAGCTTTAGCAACAGCAGTGCTAGAGTGAAGAGGAATTGACTATGTTTATTGAAAAGGAACTTGGTTACAAGCGTCACTGGATTAATATTGACTCAGACATTGTATCTGAGCAATCCTACCTTTATACTAAGTACGATATTGACCAAGAAACCGTAGAGTATGCCTTGGATAAAAATGAACGAGCCCACATGGATTACAACCGTGAGAATGGGACAATTACCTTTATCTATAATGTTCTGGCGCTTGAAAAGGACAAGGAATACTATGAAACTATCCCTCTGACTTTTATTGTACAAGATACGCGTTTGGTGACCATTAGTAACGAGGATAACGCTTATGTGATAAGAAAGATGCAAGACTATGTGGATAACCATGAGGATTTGTCTATCTACACGTTGCTTTTTGCAGGACTTGAGATGATTTCAAATGCTTATTATCCCGTTATTGAACGCTTGGATCAGCAAAAAGATGAAGTTAGTCGACGCCTAAGGCAGACCACGACAAGTAAGAATCTTTACGATCTTTCAGATTTGGAAACAGGCATGGTCTATTTGGTGACCGCAGCTACACAAAACCGTCTCCTTTTGGAATACATTAATGGGCATGCCATTTATCGTCGTTTCAATGAGGTCGAAAAAGAGCAGTTTGATGATGCTATGATTGAAGCCAGGCAGTTGGTTGCCATGACGGATCTTATTTCAAAGGTCTTACAACAACTATCAGGTTCTTATAATAATATCCTAAACAACAATCTGAATAATAACTTGAGTAATTTGACTATTATCGAGGTACTCTTGGGAGTTCTTTCCGTCATTACCGGTTTCTTTGGGATGAATGTTCCTATACCTTTTATGACTGTCAGTCCAGCCTGGATTTTCATCGTTTTTGGTAGTATCATTCTTTGTTTGGTCTTGGCCCGCTATCTGCGTTGGTTGGTTCATAAAAAATAATCAGTGAGTGAAACCGTCTTCTCAAATTGGAGGCGGTTTTAAAACATTATTTTCTGTATTTTTATCCTTAAATATGATAGAATAGATGAGTTGTTAAATTAACGACTGTAAAATACAAGCAGATGCTTTATCTGCTCATCCAAGTCTCATAAGGTAGCTTCGCACTACCTTCAATAGAAAGAAGAATACTTTGAAATTTACAGATTTAAACCTATCAGAAGACATCCAATCAGCTGTTGTAGCTGCCGGTTTTGAACAACCATCACCTATCCAAGAGTTGACAATTCCACTTGCTCTTGAAGGTAAGGATGTCATCGGTCAGGCACAAACTGGTACTGGTAAAACAGCTGCCTTTGGTTTGCCTACCCTAGATAAAATTCGTACAGAAGAAAATACAATTCAAGCCCTGGTTATTGCCCCAACACGTGAGTTGGCAGTGCAATCTCAAGAAGAGCTTTTCCGTTTTGGCCGTGATAAGGGCGTTAAGGTTCGCTCAGTATACGGTGGTTCTAGCATCGAGAAACAAATCAAGGCCCTCCGTTCAGGTGCCCACATTGTAGTAGGGACACCAGGTCGTCTCCTAGACCTTATCAAACGTAAAGCCCTTAAACTTAACAATATCGAGACTTTGATTTTGGATGAAGCTGATGAAATGCTTAACATGGGCTTCCTAGAAGACATTGAAGCAATTATCAGTCGAGTACCAGAGGAACGTCAAACCCTTCTCTTCTCAGCAACTATGCCTGATGCCATCAAACGTATTGGTGTTCAGTTCATGAAAGATCCTGAGCATGTGAAAATCAAGGCTAAGGAATTGACCAATGTTAACGTTGATCAATACTTTATCCGAGTGAAGGAACAAGAGAAGTTTGATACTATGACTCGTCTTATGGATGTTGACCAACCTGAATTGTCAATCGTCTTTGGACGTACCAAACGTCGTGTGGACGAGTTGACACGTGGTTTGAAACTTCGTGGTTCCCGTGCAGAAGGTATCCACGGAGACCTTGACCAAAACAAACGTCTTCGTATTATCCGTGACTTCAAGAACGGCCAAATCGATATCTTGGTTGCAACAGACGTTGCGGCGCGTGGTCTTGACATTTCAGGTGTTACTCACGTCTACAACTACGATATTCCACAAGACCCAGAAAGCTACGTTCACCGTATTGGACGTACAGGCCGTGCAGGCCAATCAGGTCAATCGATTACGTTCGTTTCTCCAAACGAAATGGGTTACTTGGGCATCATCGAAAATTTGACTAAGAAACGCATGAAAGGCCTTAAGTCACCAACAGCTCAAGAAGCCTTCCAATCTAAGAAGAAAGTTGCCCTTAAGAAAATTGAACGTGACTTTGCGGATGAAGCTATCCGTGCTAACTTTGACAAGTTTAAGGACGATGCTGTTAAATTGGCTCAAGAATTCACACCTGAAGAATTGGCGCTTTATATCTTGAGCTTGACCGTTCAAGATCCAGAGACAATGCCAGAAGTAGAAATTGCGCGTGAAAAACCATTGCCATTTAAACCATCAGGTGGTGGCTTTGGTGGTAAAGGTGGCAAAGGTGGCCGTGGCCGTGGTCGCGATAACAACCGCCGTGGTGGATACCGTGGCGACCGTAACCGTGATGATCGAGACGGTGGCCGTCGAGACTTCAAACGCAAGTCTAAGAATAACAGTCGTGACTTCGAAAATCGTGGCAACAAACGCCCACACCGTGCTTCAAGCGAAAAGAAAAATGGCTTTGTTATCCGTAACAAGGGTGATAAGTAAGAATTAAAACGCTCTAAAAAATAGAGCGTTTTCCTATACCTTGAATATACAATATAAGTACATAATAAAAACTCATAAGTTTTTCTATAACCAACCAGTGATTGATGCTCAACCAAAACTATTAATCAATCTTCAGTGGTTGTTTAATTTAATTTATCAAAGTAGGTTTAATTAGAGAATAAGATAGCTTAGAAGCATTTTGTAAGATTATTTATACCTAAAGATGAGTTTATCTATATTATGGCATTTACTGCGGATATAATTCAGGACACCTTTCAGGGTGTCTTTTTTATTTACTAAATTTGGAGTAATACTACTGATTTTAAAGCTTTTTAGATCATGTAGAATTACTCACGCGCGTGAGTTGTACTACTATGAGAGCAATATTCCAAATGGAAGTGATCTAACATTGGTTGATAATCAGATCATTCAGCTGTGAGAGAACAAACTTAATAATAAGGTGCGAAAATGTCATAACTGGAAAAACATCTTATGAAGTCTTATAAGAGGAAAGTATGCACTTAATTTGATAATTCAAGACCAAAAAACACACGGTTATTTTTCCGTGTGTTCTTTGATATAGGCCAATTTTTTCTCTCGGCTTTTTTTCTTAAAGAGTGCTTCGGCGCTCATGGCCTCTGGTTTGCTGGCGAAAGCTTCTGAGTAGAGGAGTTTAACTGGTAGGCGAGCTCTGGTATACTTGGCGCCTTTGCCTGCGTTGTGGGTTTTGAGGCGGCGTTCGACGTCTGTAGTATAGCCTGTATAGAGGGTGCCATCGGCACACTCAACCACATACATGTAGGCCTTGCTATCCTTTTCTGTCATCGATTAGGACTCACCCTCAGTCTTTTTTCCAAAGTAAATCTCAAAGATTTCATCGGTATAGTCACCATTTTCCTTGTGAACGAAGAGAGGTGGAAGAATTTTCAAGCCATCTGTCGAGCCGTCTTTAATGGCTTCAATCAGGAGCATATTTGCCTCACGTCCCATCTTAGGATAGATAAACTGGATGCGTTTAGGTGCTAGATTATACTGGCGCATGGTGTCGATGATATCCAAAAAGCGGTCAGGGCGATGCACCATGGCAATACGTCCATTAGATTTTAGGGCATGACGAGCGACCTGGCAAATTTCTTCTAAATTCGTCGTGATTTCGTGGCGGGCCAAGAGGTAATGCTCTGACAGATTTTTCTTAGACGTTTCTGTCGCCTTAAAGTAGGGAGGGTTACAGAGGATAAGGTCCACCTGAGATCGTGGGGCATGGTCAAGCAAATTTTTTAGGTCGTCATTGACAACAGTCACCTGATCTTCTAATTGATTAAGAGTTACGGAACGCTTGGCCATATCAGCCAGGCGTTCTTGCAACTCAACCAAGGTAATCGGTGCCTCAGTGCGTGTGCTGGCAAAGAGGCCAACGGCACCATTTCCGGAACAGAGGTCGACGATTAACCCCTTCTTTGGAATTTTTGGGAATCGCGAGAGAAGGACACTATCGATAGAATAGCTGAAGACTTCCTTGTTTTGAATGATTTTTACATCTGTGGAGAAGAGTTGGTCAATGCGTTCTCCGTTTTTTAAAATTGGATTTGTCATAACTTTTATTGTAGCAAAAAACAGCTCCCAAAGGAACTGTTGCGAGTGATTACTCTAGGACACCGAAGGTATATCCTTGATTTTTGAAATATTCGATAATTTGTGGAAGGGTCTGAACAGTCAGCTCCTTACCAGCTGTATCGTGCATTAGTACAACTTTAACAGTAGTTTCAGGGAAATATTTCTGTGAACCGTCCATATAAGCCATCATGCTTTCAGATGTGGTTGGACGAACAGAGAGTGGTTCTGCATCTCCACAGAGCATGTTCCAGTCAATCCACTGGATACCTTTATTGGCAAGAGCTTGGTCAGTTGACTCTAATCCTTGCCATGACATATGACTACCAGGGTAACGGAAAATTCTTGTTTTGAAGTCCTTACCTAAGATTGCCTTGAAATTAGCCATAGTTTGGTCAACCTCAGAAATAATTTGACTTTGATTTGGAACACGTCCTGGATAAAGCAGATTGAAATTATGGCTAAGACTGTGGTTGGCAATGGCATGTCCTTCAGTAATTTGGCGTTTGAGGATGTCCCCATTTTCAGGTGTGATGGTATAGCCAATGTGGAAGAAGGTTGCGTGAACGCCATACTCTTTCAGAATATTCATGACTTGTGGTGTCAAAGTGGGATCAATCCCATCATCAAAGGTTAAAAAGACTACCTTACCCTTAACATCATCTGATTTCCCTCGGATAGTGTTATTAACGGCAGTGACATCATAGGCGTAGTCAGACTCCTCAATGCTGTGGTTACTACCTTTCTTGAGTTGTGTTTCATCATCTTCCTTAGCTTTTTCTGAAGATGAGCTTTTGCTATTAGCGACTTGTTCAGTCTTTTCAGCCTTGGCTACTTGTTTATATTTCGTGTTATGGCGTTGGAATAGGACAAAGCCTAGGATAGCCAGAACAGCCAAGTTTGCAATAATAAGGCAAAGATTAAGTGCCTTTCTATTTTTCCCTATAATCTCAAGACTTTTTTTTCATAGTTACATTATAGCTCAAACCATTAGAAAGTACCACACCATTTTCAATAGTTTACAAAGAAATTCGATGAAACTAGCGCTCCTTTTTTTGGTATAATAGAAAAAACTTGTAGAAAAAGAGGTAAAAACGTGTTTTACGCTTATTTACGTGGGCTTGTTGTCTTTCTTCTATGGATTATCAATGGGAATGCCCATTACCACAATCGCGATAAATTATTGAACAAGGACGAAAACTATATCTTGGTTGCTCCGCACCGAACTTGGTGGGACCCTGTTTATATGGCTTTTTCAGCTCGTCCTAAGCAGTTTATTTTCATGGCTAAGAAAGAACTCTTCAAGAGTCGTATCTTTGATTGGTGGATCCGTATGTGCGGAGCCTTCCCAATTGACCGTGAAAATCCTGGTCAAGAAGCTATCAAGTACCCTGTTAACATGCTTAAGAAGAGTAACCGTAGTTTGATTATGTTCCCAAGTGGTAGCCGCCATTCATCTGATGTTAAGGGGGGGGTTGCAGTTATCGCTAAGATGGCTAAGGTTAAGATTATGCCGGTTGTCTATCAAGGACCTCGTGAACTTAAGGGGCTCTTGACAGGTGAACGTGTGGATATGAACTATGGTAATCCTATTGATATTTCAGATTTAAAGCGTTTGAATGACGAAAATATCCAAGAGGTTGCTCGTCGTATCCAGTCTGAATTTGATCGCCTTGATGAGGAAGCTTTGAGCTATCAAACAGGCAAGAAACCCAATCCTTTGACTTATATTTATCGAGTACCTCTCGGTATTGTGGCTATCATTGCGGTACTTTTGACCATGGTTTTCTCATATGTAGCTAGCTTTGTTTGGAATCCTGAAAAACACCGTGCCAAAGAAACTCAGAAATAGGCTAATAACTCTGTCAGACATAGATCTGATGGAGTTTTTTTCTTTTTGATATATTTTTCAAGTTTTTTACGAATAAGAAAGAAAATGTATCAATTAAGGAGAATAGCGTGAAGGAAAAGATTCTAGCCTATGTCAAAGATAATCGTCTGTTTGTGAGTGTCATCGCTGTACTGATGGTGATTTTTTGCTTCTTTTTATGGATGACTTGTGGTGCCGGCAACAGCATGGAGGCGGAGACGTCTTATACAGATGTGACAGCTTTGTCAACGTCTTCATCCAAACAAAGTTCACAGTCTCTTTCTGAGGCGTCTTCCCAGTCAAAGACCGAAGGAAGTGAAAAAGTTAAGTCAAAAGTAACGGTAGATGTTAAGGGGGCTGTGGTCAATCCAGGTGTCTATACGCTAAAGGCAGGCGCTAGGGTGACAGATGTCATTCAGGAAGCTGGAGGAATGACAGAAGATGCAGACGCTAAGAGTGTTAACTTAGCCGCAAGCTTGTCAGATGAAGAGGTTATTTATGTAGCCAATAAAGATGAAAATGTTTCTGTCCTTGATCAAACAGGTACTGGTCAGGTCTCTGACAAAGGAGGGCAGGCTGTATCTAAGGATGGCAAAATTAACTTAAATACAGCGACCTCAGAGCAGTTGCAAACCATTTCTGGAATTGGAGCTAAGCGGGCAGAGGATGTCATTGCCTATCGTGAAAGTCATGGCGGCTTTCAGTCCGTAGATGACTTGAAAAATGTCTCAGGAATTGGTGATAAAACATTAGATAAAATCAGAGAGTCCCTCTATGTGGCTTAAAAAAGCTCCAATCAATCTTTTTTCCCTAGCGCTTTTAATAGTTGCTCTTTATTTTACTATTTTTGTATCTAATTTCTATGCTATTGGGACTTTTGTCTTTCTGGTGATATGTTTTTTGAGGCATCATTGGAAGAATAGAGCAGCTCTAAAGTTGGTGGGACTTATAGGTGGTTTCTTTTTGGTCTACTTTTTATTTTTATACCATATAGCTATCATGCAAGATAAACAAACTCCTGCTGAAATTCATCAGGTGACACTGGTTGCAGATACGCTCTCAGTTAATGGTGAGCGATTATCAGCAATCGGGAAGTCAAATGGACAAACCTATCAGGTCTTTTACCGGCTAAAATCTGATAGGGAGCAGCATTTTTTTAAGACTACTAGTCAAACGCTTGTTTTAAAAGGGAAAATAAAGTTGTCCTCGGCAACTGGTCAACGTAATTTTCAAGGCTTTGATTATCAGTCTTATCTAGCTAGTCAGGGCATTTATAGGATTGCTCAGATTGAGCGTCTGGAACATGCCGTAACCCCAAAATCGATATCTCCAATAGCTTTTTTTCATCAATTGAGGAGGAAGGCTCTAGTTCATATTCAGACGCATTTTCCTAATCCGATGAGACACTACATGACAGGACTACTCTTTGGGTATTTGGACAAGGAGTTTGATGAGCAGAGTCAACTCTACACTAGCTTGGGGATTATTCATCTTTTTGCGCTATCGGGTATGCAGGTTGGATTTTTTCTTGGCTGGTTTCGCTATGGACTTCTCCGTTTGGGGCTTCCCAAAAATTATATCCTTGCTATCTTATTACCTTTTTCGATTTTCTATGGCTTAATGACTGGTTGGACGGCTTCGGTCTTACGTTCTTTGATTCAAAGCCTCTTGGCTGAGTGTGGTATTAAAAAACTGAACAATATGGGCATAACGCTACTTCTATTTTTTCTAGTCTTGCCTCATTTTCTTTTAACGGTAGGAGGTGTTTTAAGTTGTTCTTATGCCTTCTTGTTGTGTTTATTTAATTTTGAGGAGATGCCGTCCTTTAAAAAGTCAATTTATATGAGTTTAGTATTGAGTCTTGGGACTTTGCCTTTTTTGACCTACTATTATGGAACTTTTCAACCATTGAGTTTGATTCTGACGGCAATCTTCTCTCTAGTTTTTGATAGCTTTCTCTTACCTGTCTTAACAGTACTTTTTACACTTTCAGGAATGGTAATTTTTTCTCAATTTAACACACTTTTTGAATGGATGGAGTTCTTTTTGACTTGGGTACAATCTTGGGGAGTCCAGCCATTGATTTTAGGAAAACCTAGCTTGTTTCAGTTTGTCTCAATGATATTTGTATTGGTTTTGCTCTTTGATTTTTGGAAAAAGCCTCAGTTTAGAATATCCCTCTTGATGATTTTTAGTCTTTTGATGGTCTGGGTCAAACATCCTTTAATAAATGAAGTAACGGTGGTCGACGTTGGTCAAGGAGATAGTATTTTTTTAAGGAGTATGAAAGGTGAAACGGTCCTAATAGATGTAGGTGGCAAGGTGACTTTCGGCTCTAAGGAAAAATGGCAAGAGGGGAGCCAGACGAGTAATGCGGAGAAAACCTTAATTCCCTATCTACAGGCAAGGGGAGTGTCTCAAATTGACTATCTGGTTCTGACTCATACGGATACAGACCATATTGGTGATTTGGAGGTAGTGGCTAAACGGTTTAAGATTAAGAAAATTTGTGTCAGTGAGGGGGCTTTGACTAAGCCTAGTTTTGCCAAACGTATTCGATTTCTTAAATGTCCCGTTCGCACTTTAAAGGCTGGTGATAAGCTGCCTATGATGGGAAGTAACCTACAGGTTCTTTATCCCAATAAAATTGGTGATGGTGGTAACAATGATTCACTTGTTCTCTATGGAAAGTTATTGGGAACCAGTTTTCTATTTACTGGTGATTTGGAAAAAGAAGGAGAAGAGGAATTGATGACTAGCTATCCAAATTTAAAAGTAAGGGTCCTCAAAGCAGGACATCACGGTTCTAAAGACTCTTCATCAGAAGCTTTTTTGGACCAGCTAAAGCCATCACTTGCTCTTGTCTCAGCAGGTGAAAATAATCGTTATAAGCATCCAAATGATGAAACATTAGAGCGTTTCAAAGAACGTCACATTAAGGTTTTACGCACAGACCAGGATGGTGCCATTCGGTTTAAGGGATGGTTCCAACTATCAAGTGAAACTGTCCGATAATTGTTTGGATTCTTAATTTGTCATGCACCTCAATCTATGGTAGAATGTAAAGGTTAATATTCAAGTATAAGAAAGATTGAGCAGTATGCGTAAAATTATCATCAATGGTGGTAAGAAACTTCAAGGAGAAGTTACAGTATCAGGAGCTAAAAATTCAGTTGTTGCATTGATTCCAGCCATCATTTTATCTGATGGAGTGGTTACTCTTGACGGGGTACCAGCAATCAGCGACGTCGATAATCTAATTGAGATTATTGAAGTAATGGGTGGTTCTGTTAAGCGTGATGGCGAAACACTTGAAATCGACCCTCGAGGCGTTAAAGATATGCCAATGCCATTTAGTAAGATTAACAGCCTTCGTGCTTCATATTATTTCTATGGTAGTTTGCTTGGGCGTTATGGTCAAGCTATAGTAGGTTTGCCTGGTGGATGTGATTTAGGACCGCGTCCTATTGACCTTCACCTTAAGGCCTTTGAAGCTATGGGTGCTAGCATTTTCTATGAAGATGAAGCTATGCGTATTGCTACGGATGCCGGCCAACGTATCAAGGGTGCTCACATCTATATGGATACGGTTAGTGTGGGGGCGACTATCAATACCATGTTGGCAGCGGCTAAGGCTGACGGTCGTACTGTTATTGAAAATGCGGCTCGTGAACCTGAGATTATTGATGTGGCAACGCTTCTCAACAATATGGGTGCGCGTGTACGTGGCGCTGGTACAGAAGTCATCACGATTGAGGGTGTAGAGAGCCTACATGGTACTCGCCATCAAGTTATTCCAGACCGTATTGAAGCAGGCTCATACATTGCCATGGCGGCAGCTATCGGTAAGGGAATTAAAATTAAAAATGTTCTCTATGAACACCTTGAAAGTTTTATTTGTAAGCTTGAAGCAATGGGTGTTCGCATGACCGTTGAAGAGGATGCAATCTTTGTGGAAGAACAGGGTGATTTAAAACCTGTTGACATTAAGACATCACCTTATCCAGGTTTTGCGACGGATTTACAACAACCAATGACACCATTGTTGTTGAAAGCAAGTGGCCGAGGAAAAATCATTGATACGATCTATGAGAAGCGTGTAAATCACGTTCCTGAACTGGCTCGTATGGGTGCTGATATTCAAGTACTTGGTGGTCAGATTGTTTATAATGGTCCAACGCAACTTTCTGGTGCACCTGTGAAAGCTAGTGATTTGCGTGCGGGTGCTGCACTCGTTACTGCAGGACTTATGGCAGATGGTCAGACTGAAATAACAAACATTGAATTTATCCTTCGGGGGTATTCAAATATCATTGAGAAACTTTCTGATCTTGGTGCGGATATTCGTTTGATTGAAGATTAAGTCTAAGGTTTAACCGCTAGTGGTTGAGCCTTTTTCCATTTCTAAAACTGTGTTATAATACTATCATGGATATTTGGACTAGTCTGGGTGCTTTTGCCTTCTTTGAGTCGGAGCGCCTTTCTTTTAGACCACTCGTCTTTTTAGATCGTTTTGACTTACATGAGATTGTGTCAAATCCAGAGAATTTACAATTTTTCTTTCCTGCTACGCAAACTCAGTATGAAACAGATTGCCTCTTGGTACATTATTTCATGAAGGAGCCTTTGGGTGTTTGGGCAATTGTAGATCGAGAGTCTAATAAGTTGATTGGGATTGTTCGCTTTGAAAAGATAGATGTCCAGAAAAGGACTGCAGAGCTCGGTTATTTTTTGAATGCTTTATACTGGGGTAGAGGTATAATGACTGAGACAGTTACTTGTTTGTCAGATTTGGCATTGACAGCTATGGGAATGGAACGCATTATCCTTATTGCTCATTTGGAAAATAAGGCATCGATTCGTGTGGCAGAAAAGTCTGGCTTTAAACTGGTGTCTCGTTTCAAAGGAGCAGACCGATACACCCGTACCATGCGAGATTATCTCCGCTTTGAGAAGGAGAAGAACTGTGAGTAAACATCAAGAAATTATGGATTATCTAGAGGCTTTGCCCATCGGTAAACGAGTTAGTGTGCGTAGTATTTCTAACCACTTGCAGGTTTCTGATGGAACTGCTTATCGAGCCATTAAAGAAGCTGAAAATCGAGGGCTAGTTGAAACGCGTCCTCGAAGTGGAACAGTTCGAATTGAAAAGAAAGTTCAAGTACGGCTTGACAAACTGACCTTTGCGGAGATTGCAGAGATTACAGAGTCTGAGGTGATTTCGGGTCATGAAGGTTTAGAACGTGTCTTCAGTAAGTTCTACATTGGGGCCATGACTATTGAGAATATCACCCGTTATCTAACAAAAGGCGACCTTCTCATTGTTGGAGACAGGGAAGATATCCAGTTATTAGCCTTAGAATACAATAATGCTATTCTGGTAACTGGAGGCTTTCGGGTTTCTGATAGGGTTAAAGAGCTTTCTCGTTTGAAGCAGTTTCCAGTCATGGTCACTACTTACGACACATTTACTGTGGCGACTATGATTAATCAGGCACTTTCGAATGTTCGTATTAAAACAGAAATTAAAACAGTTGCTCAAGTCTATACTAGACGAGAAGAATACAACTATATGACTCCAGAAATGACAGTCAAAGATTTTCAAAATTTGGTTAAACGGACTAACCTTGTTCGTTTTCCTATTGTGTCTGAGGATGATAGGGTTATTGGGATTGTGACCATGCGTGATGTGGCTAATCAGCTTCCTACCACTATGGCTAAGGCTATTATGACAAAACCGACAGTAACTCGTTTGGAGGCTAGCCTTGCGTCTGTGGCACAAAAGATGATTTTTGAAGACTATGACATGATTCCTGTTGTGGATGACGAAAAACATTATTTAGGGACTATCACTCGTCGTCAGGTTTTAGAGGAACTTCAAGATAATAACCGTGGTGATCTCCATACATTTAGCGATCAAATGATAGCTAACCTTAATCGTGAAAAGAATGCCTTTAGTTTTGAGGTAGAACCGACCATGATTGATAATTCTGGGAACCTTACACAGGGTGTTCTTGTAGAAATGGTTAAAGAGGTTGTTTACCGAACGATGGAGAAACAAGAACAAAATAGTCTGGTGTTTGAAGAGATGATGTTTTACTTTCTGCAGGCGGCTCAAATTGATGATAAGGTGAAGATTACACCCAGTATCATTGCGGAAACCAGACGCAGAGCTCATTTAGACCTTATGGTTACTCATGGCAATCATGCGGTTTGTAAGTCAGTAGTAGTGGTCAAGAAAACTTAATAAGCCATTTAAAATTAAAGAAATAAAGAAAACGGAGAAAATAATGATTACACTGAAATCAGCACGTGAAATTGAAGCGATGGATAGAGCGGGAGATTTTCTTGCAAGTATCCACATTGGCCTACGTGATCTCTTGAAACCAGGAGTGGATATGTGGGAAGTAGAAGAGTATGTTCGTCGTCGTTGTAAAGAAGAAAATGTTCTGCCACTTCAGATTGGGGTTGAAGGAAGCATCATGGACTATCCTTATGCGACATGTTGTAGTCTTAATGATGAAGTAGCACACGCTTTTCCACGTCATTATATTTTGAAAGATGGAGACCTCTTGAAAGTTGATATGGTCTTGTCAGAACCTATTGATAAGTCAGTGCTTGATGTATCAAAATTGGACTTTGATAATGTTGCCCAGGTAAAAAAATATACAGAATCATATGCTGGTGGTTTGGCTGACTCATGTTGGGCATATGCGATTGGAACGCCTTCTGATGAGGTTAAAAACCTTATGGAAGTAACCCGTGAAGCCATGTATCTTGGTATTGAACAAGCGTTAGTTGGTAATCGTATCGGTGATATCGGTGCAGCTATCCAAGAACACGCTGAAAGTCGAGGCTATGGTGTCGTACGTGATTTGGTCGGACACGGAGTTGGACCAACAATGCATGAAGAACCAATGGTTCCTAACTATGGCGTGGCTGGACGTGGTCTTCGCCTTAAAGAAGGAATGGTCTTGACCATCGAGCCAATGATTAACACAGGAACTTGGGAAATCGATACAGACCTTGAAACTGGTTGGGCTCATAAGACACTTGATGGTGGCCTTTCATGCCAATATGAGCACCAATTTGTAATTACTAAAGATGGTCCAGTAATTTTGACTTCTCAAGGGGAAGAAAGAACTTATTAATATGAAACGACAAGGCATAATGGCCCGTCTCCTAGATAAGCTTCAATGGCGCCCTTTTCAGGTTTATCTTAGTCATTATCGTAGTGCTGAGATAGATATTTCTAGCATTGCCGTGGCTTATTATTTAATTTTGACGGTCTTTCCGCTCATTGTCATTGCTGCCAATGTCTTTCCCTATCTGAATATTGATACGACTGATCTCTTGAAGTTTATGAATGAGCATCTTCCTAAGCATTTTTATGCACCTGCAGCTAATGTTGTTCAGGATATCTTCTCCACACCTTCTGGACGGTTGTTGGGAGTGGCCTCTTTGACGGGATTTTGGACCATGATTAAGTCCTTATCTTCGCTTCAAAAAGCGATTGACAAGGTATATGGTGCTTCAGAACACCGTGATGTCTTTATCAGTCATATCATTGGTGGACTCTTGAGTTTGGTTATCTTGTTTTTGTTAACCTTTGCGCTCATGTTATCTACAATTATTCAGTCGGTCCTTCGGGTAATCAATCAGACCTATCCTATTGGGTCTAACCTAACTCAACTGATTTTGAATAGTATTCAGCCCTTGAGTGTTGCAGTTGTCTTCCTGGGAATGATGGTACTTTATTTCATTCTTCCGAATGTAAAGATTCGAAAAATCCGCTACATCATGCCAGGGACTATCTTTACGACTTTGGTGATTGGGTATCTGAGCAATTTGTTTGGAACTTACGTGATTCATACCTTGAGTAGATTGATTGATATCAAGCTGTTCGGATCGATTATGATTTTCATCTTCATCTTCATGCTTTGGTTCATCTTCCTAGCTAGAATATTGATTTTTGGTGCCGTCTTTAATGCGACCTATCAGGAACTTAAACAAGGTGAACTACACAGTAGGAGGGGTGACGTACTTACCATAATTCAGAGTTTTTCTGGAGACGGTAGTAACAGCAAAAAAACAAAAAATGATAGGGATAAGTCATAGAGCATAAAGAGAGCTTGGCTAAGCCCAGGCTCTTTTGATGGATTAGTTGGTCCTTGTTAGTAGAAAAACATCTCATTTATGGAGGAAAAGATGAAAAACAAAACTGTTCGTGATTTAACACATATTGCGATTGTGGCGGCACTTTACGTGGTCTTGACCATTGTGCCACCTTTCAACTTGATTTCGTATGGTCCTTACCAGTTCCGTATTGCGGAAATGTTCAATCTTTTAGGATTTTATAATCGCAAGTATATCATTGCTGTTACTTTGGGATGTGTGATTGCTAATTTCTTTAGTTTTAACATGATTGATGTGGTTGTTGGCAGTCTCTCAACGCTAGTTTTTGTTGGTTCAGGTGTTTATTTCTTTGACCGCTTTAAGAATCAAGATATTTTGGGTGGTCTCTTTGATAAGGCTCATGTTTATTTTGCCTTTTATTTCTCATTCTTCATGGTGACCATCGCTGCAGAGTTGTCCTTAGTTGCTCAAGCGCCATTTTGGGCTACTTGGTTCACTGTCGCTTTAGGAGAACTGGCATCACTCTTAGTTGGTGCGGTCCTTATCAAGAAATTAGCCAAAGTAATCGATTTTGTTTCTTAAATTAACGTCTGTAAAGGCGTTTTTTTCTGCTTTTATGTTAAAATGTTCCTATGGAAAAACGAATGAAAGAGCTGGTTGACAAACTTAACCAGTATGCAAAAGAGTATTATACCGAGGATAATCCATCGGTGTCAGATGCCGAGTATGATAAGCTCTATCGTGAGTTAGTAACTTTAGAGGCTGAACACCCAGAACTTGTTCAGGCGGATAGCCCTACGCACCGTGTGGGTGGCCTGGTTCTTGATGGTTTTGAGAAATACCAACATGAGTATCCGCTTTATAGTTTGCAGGATGCTTTTTCACGAGAAGAGCTAGATGCCTTTGATAAGAGGGTCAAGTCCGAATTTCCTAACGCTGACTATATGGCCGAGCTCAAAATTGATGGCCTTTCAATTTCTCTAACCTATGTGGATGGTATTCTTCAAGTAGGTGCAACGCGAGGTGATGGTTCTGTTGGTGAAAATATCACTGAAAATGTTAAGCGAATCTCAGATATTCCTCTGAAGTTGGATCAACCGCTTAATATCACCGTTCGGGGTGAGTGTTATTTGCCACGAGCTGAGTTTGAACGCATCAATACCCAGCGCCAGGAGAATGGTGAGGCCGAATTTGCCAATCCACGTAATGCTGCAGCAGGAACTCTTCGTCAATTAGATACGAAAGTAGTTGCTGAGCGTCGTTTGGCCACCTTCTTTTATCAAGAAGCTGGTCCCACTGAGCGCCTGACACAAAATGATGTCTTGAATGAAGTGGCAGAACTTGGCTTCTCCGTTAATCCACGCCGTATTGTGACATCATCGATGGATGAGATTTGGGACTTTATTCAAGCTGTTGGGCAAGATCGTGATCACTTGGCTTATGATATTGATGGAGTTGTTATCAAGGTCAATAGTTTGGCCATGCAGGAAGAACTTGGCTTTACCGTTAAGGCACCACGTTGGGCCATTGCCTATAAATTCCCAGCTGAGGAAAAGGAAGCAAAACTTCTCTCAGTTGATTGGCAGGTGGGTCGTACAGGTGTAGTAACGCCGACGGCTAATTTGACCCCAGTACAATTGGCCGGGACAACAGTTAGCCGAGCTACCCTACATAATGTAGATTATATTACGGAGAAAGACATTCGTATTGGTGATACCGTTATTGTTTATAAGGCTGGTGATATTATCCCTGCTGTTCTTCGTGTGGTAGAAAGTAAGCGTACAACACAAGAAGCGATGCCAGTTCCGAGTCAATGTCCATCTTGTGGTAGTGGTCTCTTACATTTTGAAGATGAAGTAGCCCTACGTTGTATCAATCCATCTTGTCCTGCTCAGATTAAGGAAGGTCTTATTCATTTTGCTTCTCGTGATGCCATGAACATCTCAGGTATGGGACCTTCAGTGGTTGAAAAACTCTTTAAAGCTGAATTGGTTAAAGAGGTGGCTGATATCTATGGTTTAAATAGTCAGGATTTCCTCCAATTAGAAGGTTTCAAGGAAAAATCAGCTGAAAAACTATATGCAGCTATTCAAGCATCAAAAGAAAATTCTGCAGAGAAACTGCTCTATGGTTTGGGAATTCGCCATGTTGGTGCCAAAGTTAGTAAGCAATTGCTAGAATCTTTTGGAACTATCAAGGAGTTGGCAAGTGCAGATGTCCAAGCTATTGCTGCTGTAGATGGTTTGGGAGAGGTTATCGCCAAGTCAATCCAGCGTTATTTTGCCAAGGAGGAGGCTCAAGTTCTTCTTAAAGAACTGGAATCCTATGGTGTTAATTTATCCTATCTTGGTCAAAAAGTAACAGATGATGCCATTCTATCTGGTAAGACTGTTGTTTTGACAGGGAAATTGGAGCATCTTAAACGTAGTGAAGCGAAGGCAAAACTAGAGGCCCTGGGTGCTAAGGTGACGGGTTCAGTCTCTAAGAAAACAGATTTAGTGGTTGCTGGTAGTGATGCCGGAAGTAAGTTGGAAAAAGCACAAAGCCTAGGAATTGAAGTAAAAGATGAGGCTTGGTTGCTGGATTTATAGGAGTTCAATATGAAACAAAAACGTGCCCGCTTAATTTATAATCCAACATCTGGACAAGAAATTATGAAGAAAAATGTTGCTGAGGTCTTGGATATCCTGGAAGGTGCTGGTTTTGAGACATCTGCTTTTCAAACAACCCCGGATGAGAACTCAGCCAAAAATGAGGCCACTCGTGCAGCAGAAGCAGGCTTTGATTTGGTTATTGCGGCTGGTGGTGATGGAACAATTAATGAGGTTGTTTCTGGGATCGCCCCTCTTGATAAACGTCCTCAAATGGCTGTTATTCCCACAGGGACAACAAATGACTTTGCACGCGCCTTGAAGATTCCAAGGGGAAAACCTGTTGAAGCAGCCAAGGTTATTGCTAAAAATCAAACCCTTCAGATGGATATTGGTCGTGCCTATGATGATAAATACTTCATCAATATTGCGGCTGCAGGGTCATTTACGGAACTAACCTACAGTGTTCCTAGTCGACTTAAGACAGTCCTTGGTTATTTGGCCTATCTTGTTAAGGGAGCCGAATTACTTCCTCAAGTTAAGAAAGTTCCGGTCCGCATTACGCACGATCAAGGTGTCTTTGAAGGCGACCTTTCTATGATTTTCGTTGCCTTGACCAATTCAGTTGGTGGTTTTGAAATGATTGCTCCAGATGCTAAATTGGATGATGGTCAATTTACCCTAATTATGGTTAAAACGGCCAACCTCTTTGAATTGGTTGACCTTATTCGTCAGGTTCTTCAAGGTGGCAAGCACATCTACGATAAGAGAGTTGCTTATATCAAAACAAGTTCGCTAGATATCGAGCCTTTAGGTGAAGATCGTATGATGATCAATCTGGATGGGGAATACGGTGGCGATGCCCCAATTCACCTCCAAAATCTTAAGAATCACATTGAATTCTATGCTAATATTGATGAGATTTCTGATGATGCTATCACGCTTCCCGATACAGACAAATTGGCTCTCGAAGCTATTGTACAAAAATTCAGTACAGAAGCTGAAAAAATCGAAAATGATTAATATTAATCTTTTAAGCAACCTAGGTCAGATTGCTTCAGATTGAAGACAAAGTCCTTAGAAGTTATACTTTTGGGGACTTTTATTGATTTGAAGGAGTATAATAAAAGAAAAAGGTATTTGATGTTGGTAGGTTTCACAAGGAAGTCTTTGCTTATAATGCTCAGGTAGGTTGTTATAAACACGGTTGGGCCTTGGATTTTACAGTTGAAGCAGATAACATCCATGATAGTCAGTTCTTTCCTGCTCTTTTAGCCAAGTTAGAGCCCTTCTCACCTGAATTCATTATTGCGGATTCAGGCTACAAAACACCTAGTGTTGCTAAGTTTCTTTTAGAAAATTGGATTATACCGGTATTCCCTTACACTAGGCCAAGAGATAGGAGAGACTTTCTACGTCTTAAAGACTTTGTCTATAACGAGTATTCTGACTGCTATCTTTGTCTAGAGAACCAGGTATTAACTTATCGTACAACGACACGTGAAGGTTATAGAGAATATAAAAGCAATTCCAAAATTTGTAAGATCTATCTCTTGTTAGCGATTTGTACTGAAAGTCGCCAGAACCAAAAAGTTGTTGTGCGTCATATTTGGAAAGACGCCCTAGAAGTCTGCGAAGATATTCGTCATCAAAATGAGATGAAGGAGCGGTATCAACACCGTAAAGAAACGATAGAATGATTATTCGGAACATCTAAAGAATATCACAACTTGCGTTATACCAGAGAAAAAGGAAAGTCCAAAATGGAAGATAAGGTTGGGCTTACTTTGGCATGTTTAAATATCAAAAAATTGGTAAAAATGATGGTAGGAAAGACCTGGTATTTTATCTAAATACCCCAATATTATTCGATTATGGAAGAATTTAGTGTGAATATAAAAAGAGACAAACATCGTTTTTGATGTTTGTCTTTATTCTGACATCTCTGCAATTGCAGAGATGTTTTTGATTGTCAGTCTTTGTATCCGCGTTTAGCTAGCTCGTGTACAAGTACAGCTCCCAAGATTGCAGGAACTAATTGCCCTAAGATAAGGTTAATAACGAGAGCGACATAAGGAAGTTTAAGTAGGGCACTAAGCCATATTGGTACTACTAAGGATGGAACGAGTAGGATTGGGAGTACGATAAACCAGCTAGATAGCTTAATTTTACGGATGAGGTAGATGCTACCAGTTGCTAAAAAGCTGGCACAGAAACCACCGACAACATCAATCAATCCCAGGCCACCAAAAGAGTTAGCAATAGCATTTGCGAGACTGAGTGGGACAACCAAAAATGGAAAGATATAGGTTAATCCATATAAAGCCGTGGCCAGACGCATCTGAACAGCACCAAAGGAAATAGCTTGAGAAATAAAGAGAATGGCGATATATAGGGCCATGATAATAGCTGAGAGAACAAGCTTTTGTGTAGGGTTAAGTTTATTTTTCATCATTTCTCCTTAGTTGGGTAAAGTAAAAGAGTAGCGGTTCTACTCTTTTTAGGGGGTTAGGTCTAGAGTTATTTTATAAGTCAATCTCTAAGACAATAGGTGTGTGGTCTTGGCGATCACCAGAGTCAATCATGTTTGATTTTATGACCTTATCGGCAATACGATTTGAAGTCAACCAGTAGTCAATTCTCCAGCCTGTATTATTAATTTTAGATGTTTTGCTACGTTGGGCCCACCATGTATAGGCACCTGTAACATCACCATTGAGGTGACGGTAAGTATCTATAAAACCTTTATTGAGGAGATTAGTGAATCCAGCACGTTCTTCATCTGTAAAGCCTGGTGAACGACGATTACTTGAAGGGTTGGCCAAGTCGATTTCCTTGTGGGCAACGTTGTAATCACCAGTAGCAAGGACTGGTTTCTGAGCGTCCAATTCAGCTAGGTAATCCGCATATTTTTCATCCCAGATTTGACGTTCGAGTAGACGTTTGAGCCCGTCACCAGCGTTTGGTGTGTAGACCTGTGTCACAAAGAAGGTGTCAAATTCGAGAGTTATGATGCGTCCTTCACAATCCATGGTTGAAGGTGCTCCGATTTCAGGATAAGTGATGACTGGTGTCAATTCTTTTTTATACAAGAACATGGTTCCAGCATAACCTTTACGGGCAGGTTCAACAGATGAACGCCAAGTAATGACATAGTCAGGGAAGTAGTCTTCTAAGATTTGCAAATGCTTTTTAGTTGGCCCTTTAGCAGATAATTTTGTCTCTTGAATAGCAATGATATCCGCATTTTCAGTGACCAAAGTATCGATAACGGCGCGTGATAATTGAGCACGCGTAGAGTCACCGGTAAGAGCAGCATTTAGGGAATCAATATTCCAAGAAATTAATTTCATATGTACAGTTTCCTTCTTTGAATTGTTTTTTTCTATTGTAGCAGAAAATAAGATGTCAGACGAGTCATGGGATTGATAAGTGAAGATAGGAGGACTATACTTAACCTAGATGGAGGTGACAATCAATGAAAAAAATAAATATGCATTTATGATTTGTTTTTGGTTTTCTTCTTTGTACAAATCATTCTTAGTGTTATGATTTGGTGGTTACAGGGGCTAGTGCTTCCTCTTGTCGTTTTTCCAGGGATGAGTTTCTTCTTCCTGATTTATCCAAGGGTATCTCTTACACTACAACCTTAATCAGTCTCCTACTGATCATGGGTTTCCTGATTTCCTTCTTTTGACTGAATCTGTCTGCTCTTATAAGTCTTTAATCCCCCTGCTAAGAGTAAGTTCAGGGACGTAAGCCAAAAACTGATGAACTACAACTGGCTTATTAGTTTAGCCTTATTGAAGTCTCGAAACATTATAAGTATATCTATACACTCTTAGAATACCTCGTAGCAATCGTAGTAGCCATTAGTCTGACTCTTGAACTATAAAGAGACTAAGTCATCTTTCACAGTGGCTAGCTTGATATTCGCATCAACAGAGGATACTATCACTTCATCTAGTGAAAATAATAAGCCAAACGAATCTAGCAGTGCAAGTATTGATACACCTGATTCTAATCATGCCAAGGAAGCCTAGACTGAAAATCTGAGTTGGTCCAATGACAGGGCTAGTCAATCTGCTAGTTTGATTGTTTCTTGGGGAAAGTAGATGAATAAGTCTAGATACAAAGAAATTACAATGAATCCTCTTCTTTGCCTATCCGTTGGATGTAGGACAATGGTCTGTCTTTGGATGCAACCTATGGCTACAACTGGTAATAGCAATTCTGAGTATACCATTATTTCGGTTTATGAGAGATGGGGAAATGCTTCTGTTCACCACTGTTTCTTTACGACTAAAAAAAGACGAAACGCCCATTGTTCTTTACTCACCAACTACTAATAGTAGCGCGTGTATTATGTCAAAAAAACAGAAAACGCAGACCTTAAATCAGGGGATGCAGATATTGTAAACAATTAAAAACTAGAAATTTAGCTGGATTTCTAGTTTTTAATTTGAAGATAAGTCAAGCTGTAATCAGTTCTTTTACAGTCATTCGTTCTTATGTTACCTTCTTGGCTAACATGGTCGCAAATTGAAGGGCGATTGGATTGCCATGCTCATCTAAACGGTGAAGGTGACCAAGATTTTCATTGTACTTGATTAATTCCCAGTTACTATAGTAGTTTTTCAACTCGCCTTCTTCAAAAGTAAATGGGAAAGGCATGGTACAAGGGTGTTCTTCTGTATCCATAGCACAAACAATTAGGTTGTAACCACCAATGGCTGTACGCTCTTGCATATTTTGGATAATAGCTGGAATTTGATTAGGATCTAGGAACATGAAGACCACTGTTGAGAGGATGAAGTCAAAGGTTTCAGACTCAGGAAGAGCAGAAACATTGATATCGTAGTAGCCAGCTCTAACATTGTAACTTTCTTCATCAGCAATCATTTGGATACGTTGTGTGGCTTCATTGTTAATATCAACGGCAGTAACTTCGTGTCCAAGTGATGCTAAATAAAGAGCGTTACGACCATGGCCACAGCCTAAATCAAGGGTACGACCAGGTTTAATATGTCCAGACTGGACGGCTTCAAGAACCTCAGAGTGGGCTTTAGTATCATACTTTTTAGCCATGTAGTCCTCTGGCTTGCAGTAGAAGGAAAGATAGCATTCTAAATTATCTGAAGCAGCAGCGATTCGATGCCAAGATTGTGGTTCGACAAAAGGAATTTCTGTTTCAGGCGTGAAGAGGTGCTCTGCAGTAATCTCTCCCTGTTCATCTAATTCATAAAAGTGAAGAGTTCCTGATAGAATAGTCAGTTTAGCCCAGGTTCCAACCTTAGTGTTATGTTTTTGAGTCACCATTTCTGGGAGTGTTGTGGCTGTCCAGTTTGGAAGGCGTTTGTAGCAAACAAGTTGCTGATCTATTATCATATATTGAGTTCCTTTTGATAGGTATGGCTCTATTATAGCAAAAGTATGGAAAAAGAAAAAAGCCTAGTCAAACTTGAACTGCACCCCAAAAGTTAGATAGAGAAAGTCTAACTTTTGGGGTGTTTTTATTATGAAACTGATTTATGAAGATAAAGTTCAAATATATGAACTGAGAAAGCTTCTAAAGCGACAGTTAATGGCTTAGAAGTCGAGTATGCTGAAGCAAAGGTGGCTTATGAAAAAAATCATAATAGTACTACCAAGAAATAGTCCTATAAGGAAGTTAGAGTTTGTCTCTAGTTTTTTGTAGAAAATTTAAATCTGTCAAGTTTTTTTCTTGACACATAAAAATGATATGGTATACTAGTTAAGGTAAAGAGGCAGTAAGTGCCTCCACCATAATAAAAAAACTAAAGAAAAGAGAAATTAAAATGGCAGTAAAAATCCGTTTGACTCGTATGGGTTCTAAGAAAAAACCTTTCTACCGTATTAACGTTGCAGACTCACGTGCTCCACGTGATGGACGTTTCATCGAAACAGTTGGTACTTACAACCCACTCGTTGAAGAAAACCAAGTAACACTTAAAGAAGAACGTGTTCTTGAGTGGTTGTCTAAAGGTGCACAACCTTCAGATACAGTTCGTAACATCCTTTCAAAAGAAGGCGTTATGAAAAAATTCCACGAATCAAAATTCTCAAAATAATTTTTTAGCCTATGGATACCATTGAAAATCTTATTATCGCTATCATTAACCCCTTAATTACTTCACCAGATCAGTTGACCATCAAGATTATTGACGGTCCTGAGTTTTTGGAGTACCATCTTGATCTTGCCCCATCCGATATTGGGCGTGTTATCGGGAAAAAGGGACGTACTATTAAGGCGATAAGAGCGATTGTTTATTCGGTACCTACTCAAGGTAAAAAAGTTCGTCTTGTTATTGACGAAAAAGAGAAAGCTTAAGAGGTGACCCTAGGGTTGCCTTTTTTATATTTTGGTTGTAGCTAGCAATCTTTGGTATAATAAGAGGGTTAAAGTGGTATTAGGCTCATAGAAAAACTAGTTTAATGGTTAGTTTAATGGCTAAGTCAAAGCATTAGCTTAAAAAGGAGCAATTATGATTTATCAAGAAGCATTGGATTGGATTCATGGTCAATTAAAATTTGGCATTAAACCTGGCTTGGAACGTATGGCCTGGATGCTTGAAGAACTAGGAAACCCACAGGACAATCTTAAGGCTGTGCATATTGTGGGAACAAATGGTAAGGGATCTACTGTCAATGCCTTACAAACGATTTTTTCTCAAGCCGGCTATGAAGTTGGAACATTTACCTCACCCTATATTATTGATTTCAAAGAACGCATTTCTATCAATGGTCAGATGATTTCAGAAGAGAATCTACTTGGCTTGGTTGAGCGTGTTAAGCCGGTGGTTGAACGTCTCCCAAAAGAGACAGAGCACGAAAATGCGACAGAGTTTGAGATTATCACAGTCTTGATGTTCCTCTACTTTGGGCAAGTCCATCCTGTTGATATTGCTTTTATTGAAGCTGGAATGGGTGGCCTGCATGATTCTACCAATCTATTTAGTCCTCTAGTGGTCATCTGTCCATCGATTGGCTTAGATCATCAGGCGGTCTTGGGCAATACTCATGCTGAAATTGCTACAGAAAAGGCTGGTGTTTTAAAAAATGGAGCATCTTTTATTTATGCGACTGACCGTACTGACGTTCGAGATGTTTTTAAACAGAAGGCGAATGAAGAAGGTTCTAAGACCTATGAGTTGGGTAAAGATTTCACCGCTGAAGGGTCTAGCCATTCCTTTGATTTTATTTACAAGGAGCAGAGGTTGGAGGGTATAGCCTTGGCTATGGCTGGTCAACATCAGGTGGCAAATGCTAGTTTGGCTATCATGGCTAGTCTTTTGCTTCAAAAGGATTATCCTAAAGTAACTCCTGAACTCATAAAGGATGCACTGGCTCATGCTAGTTGGTTAGGTCGGACAGAGTTCTTGATGCCTAATCTTATGATAGATGGTGCTCATAATAACGAAAGTGTTAAGGTCTTAATTGATTTGTTAAGGTCAGAGTATGCGGATAAGGATATCGAATTGCTTTTCGCAGCTATTGATACTAAGCCTATTGATAGTATGTTGGCTCAGTTAGAGTCAGTCGGTGATTTGACAGTAACAAGCTTTGAGTATCCAAATAGTGTAAAATTGGACAAGTACCCAGTTACTTATAAACAAGTGTCAGACTTCCAGACATGGATTGAGGAACACGTGACTGCTAATGATGATAAACTTTATGTAATTACAGGATCTCTTTATTTTATTTCTCAAGTTCGAAAATGGATTTTAGAGCAGGAAAGAGCTGTTTAAGACTTGAAGGATAAGAATTAGGGGCGTATAATACTTCATGTGTTTTAAAAGTAAGGAGAAAAAATGTTACAACGTCTGAAAAACTTTTTAATAGGTGAACCCTTGACCCATGATAATAGCAGTGATGATCACTTATTATCTAAGGTTCAGGCATTAGCTATGTTGTCGAGTGATGCTCTATCATCTATCGCATACGGCCCTGAGCAAGTCGCATTGGTCTTAATGGCTGTATCAAGCGCTGCTATTTGGTGGTCTATCCCAATTGGGATTTTGGTTTTAGTCCTTTTGATTAGCCTTACCATTTCTTACAGACAGGTAATTAAGGCCTATCCACAAGGTGGTGGAGCCTACATGGTAACTTCGGAAAATCTGTCACCTAAATTTGGTTTGATAGCTGGAGGTAGCCTCCTAGTCGACTATATGTTGACAGTTTCCGTTTCAGTTGCCGCAGGTGCAGATGCCATTACCTCAGCCATTCCATTACTTCACCCCTATAATCTTCAAATCTCAATAATTTTGGTGCTTTTTTTAATGGTGTTGAACCTCAGGGGAATGCGTGAGTCGGCAAAGTCTTTGATGGTTCCTGTTTATCTCTTTATTGCCTCAACGTTGTTCCTATTAGGATATGGTTTCTTACAGATCTTAACGGGGCATATGCCTTATGCGGCTACGGCGCATTTAGGCCAACCGATTACAGGTGTGTCAGTGATTCTTATTTTAAGGGCCTTTACTTCAGGTTCGGCTTCATTGACAGGGGTGGAAGCTATCTCTAATGCAGTGCCTTTCTTTAAGAAACCTAAGTCTAAAAATGCGGCATCAACCCTCTTTATCATGTCAAGTATTTTGGGAATTATGTTTGCTGGAATTACCTTTCTTAACTGGTGGACTGGTATTACACCTCATTCAGGTGTGACAATGTTGGCGCAACTGGCTAGGGAAATTCTTGGTGATTCATGGTTTGGCAGTATCTTATTTTATATTTTTCAGTTCTCAACTGCCATGATTCTTGCAGTGGCAGCAAATACTGGTTTTTCAGCCTTTCCGATGTTGTCCTTTAACATGGCTAAGAATAAATACATGCCTCATATCTATCTTGAAAAAGGTGCACGTATGGCCTACTCTAACGGTATCTTGACGCTGGCTATTGGGGCCATTACTCTCTTATTCATTTTCCGAGGAAATACGGAACGTTTGATTCCGCTTTATACAATAGGGGTGTTTGTTCCTTTTGCACTTTCTCAAACAGGTATGGTTGTTCATTGGAGTCGTGAATATGGCAAGGATTTCTGGAAGCATTCTTTAGCTAATATTTTAGGTGCCTTAATTTGTTACGGTATTGTTCTCATTCTCATTCTCTTCCGTTTAGGGGATATTTGGCCATTCTTCCCAATTATTGCTATTTTGATGTGGATGTTTCTTAAGATTAAGAAACATTACGATGGGGTTGCTCAACAGTTGCGTATTGATGGCCCAATCAAAGAACATCATTATCAAGGTAACATTGTCCTTATCTTGGTGGGAAATGTTACAAAGGCTAATATTGGTGCCATTTCTTATGCACGTTCTATTGGTGATAAGGTTATTGCTATGCACGTGTCTACTAAAGATACAGAGAATAAGGATAAGGAAATCGAACAAGAGTTTAAAAAATATTTCCCAGAAATCGAGATGGTTCATATCCGATCACCTTACAGCTCAATTACACAGTCAACTATTCAATATGTAGACGAAGTGGCTACTCAGGCTGATAAGGATAATGCGACTCTGACTGTTTTGATTCCACAGTTTGTTCCGAAAAAATCATGGCAAAATATACTTCACAACCAGACGAGTTTACGATTGAAATATTATCTCAAATGGCGTGAAAATATTGTCATTTCATCATATTCTTACCACTTAAAAGATTAAATAAAGATAAGCGAAAACGGTTCTCATGTGACGGGGAGTTTTCGCTTTTTTGGTTAGAATTCAGCTAGACAATTTTATTTTTTGCAAGAAAAATCAAGCAAAATGAGTTATAATAGATAGTATTATAAGATTTCAAGAGGAAATTATGGAAAATCAAGAAAAAGTAGAACAAGCAGTCTATCAATTATTGGAAGCTTTGGGTGAGAATCCTGAGCGTGAAGGTCTTTTGGATACGCCAAAACGTGTGGCTAAGATGTATGCTGAGATGTTTTCAGGTTTAAATGAAGACCCGAAAGATCAGTTTACAGCGGTTTTTTCAGAAGTTCATGATGAAGTTGTACTTGTTAAGGATATTCCTTTTTACTCTATGTGTGAGCATCACTTGGTTCCTTTTTATGGCATGGCTCATGTAGCCTATTTGCCAAGTGGGGATAAGGTGACAGGACTATCAAAATTGGCACGTGCTGTTGAAGTGGCAGCCCGTCGTCCACAATTGCAAGAACGTCTCACAGATCAAGTCGCTACAGCGCTTGAAGAAGCCCTTAATCCTCGAGGGGTCTTTGTTATGGTGGAAGCTGAGCACATGTGTATGACTATGCGTGGTATTAAAAAACCAGGAAGTAAGACCATCACAACGGTTGCTAAAGGCATCTATAAAGAAGACCGTGAAGAACGTAAGGAAATTCTTTCTTTGATGCGTGATTTTTAGGAGTTGATAGGAGTTAAAATGTTTATTGGTAAACATGAAATTGCAGGTAAGGCCTGCATTATGGGAATCTTGAATGTTACCCCAGACTCTTTCTCAGACGGTGGGGATTTTGACACAATTGAAGATGCATTAGCCCAGGTTGAGCGTATGATTTCCCAAGGGGCTAGCATTATCGATGTAGGTGGTGAATCTACAAGACCTGGAGCGGAATTTGTAACCGAGGAAGAAGAGATTGCTCGTATAGTGCCAGTTATACAAGCTATTAAGGAAAAATATGATGTTCTTATCAGTATTGATACTTACAAGACAGCCACTGCCAGAGCTGCTCTTGAAGCAGGTGCAGATATTCTTAATGATGTCTGGGCAGGACTTTATGATGGTCAGATGCTAGCCTTATCAGCTGAAAAAAATGTACCGATTATCCTCATGCATAATCAAAAAGAAGAAAAATACAACGATGTCACAGAGAATGTCTGTACTTTCCTTAGTCAACGTACGCAAGCTGCCTTGGAAGCAGGTGTAGCTAAAGAAAATATTTGGATTGATCCTGGCTTTGGTTTTGCCAAGAATGTTCAACACAATATTGACCTGCTTAGGGGCTTGGACAAAGTTGTTGGACTTGGGTATCCTGTTCTTTTTGGGATTTCTCGTAAGCGTGTTGTGGATTTTCTCCTAGGTGGAAATATTCCTGCCAAGGACCGTGATCAAGGGACAGCTGCTTTATCTGCTTATGCTGTTAGCAAAGGATGTCAGATTGTCCGTGTCCATAATGTTGAAGCCAATCGTGATGTCGTTAAGACTATCTCAGGAATTTTATGAAATTAAAAAAAGCTCAAATCGAGCTTTTTTCTTAGTCTTGAATTGTCCAAACGCTGACAGATTTTTCAGAGACTGGGAAGTCTCCCCACCCGTCTTCGTCAATTGTTACAGTATCAGAGCAGTTTCCAAGAATATCATAGAAAGTTTGTCCAGCCCAGTCACTTCCAATTTCCATAGATTTGTTGTTGGCAGCATCATTAGAAATGGTTACGGCTAATGGAGTACAGTCTTCATTACCAGAGCGTGTCCATCCAATACAGTTAGGGTCGTCAAAGTAGTCTGTTTGCTCTCCATAAGCCAAATCTTTACGAGCGTAAAGTAAGGTGTCTAGGACCTCTTTGAAACTTTCTTGAGCAAACTCACCATCAATGCCATAGTAGTCACCATAAAATAGGCAAGGAAGGCCGTCTTTACGAAGAAGGATGAGGGCATAGGCAGATGGTTTAAACCATTCTTCAACAGTAGATTCCAATGCTTGTCCACGTTGGGTGTCATGGTTCTCTACGAAGGTTACCGCATGCTCAGGGTGATTTTTGACCAATGTTTGTTCGAAAATAGTCGTCAAATCGTAATCTGCTCCTTTGAGGCTGGCATCATATAAATTGTAATGAAGGCGAACATCCACAAGATCAAAGCGGTTTTCAGTTTTTTCGAGATAAGTATTATTATCCTCTTCCTTGGCATTCCAAAATTCACCAAAAACATAGAAATCTTGACCTTGTTTTTCTTTGACGTCGCGAATAAAATTACGCATAAAGAAATAATCAATGTGCTTGATGGCATCCATTCGGAAACCTTGGACACCAGTTGTTTCGACGAACCAGTCAGCCCATTCGTAAATATTTTCTATAACTTCAGGATGCCTATAATCTAGGTTGGCAAACATAAGGTAGTCAAAGTTACCATTTTCATTGTCAACCAAGTCATTATGTGCCCAGCCTTTGTTGTCACCTTGGATAAGATAGATACCTTTTTTATTTCTTTTGGCATCGAAGTCAGTCCCATTAAAGTGGTACCAGTGCCATTCAAAGTCGTTGTAAGCTTTCTGACGTCCGTCAAAAGTGAAATGAGTCCACCCCTCGATTTCAAACGGTTCGCTGATTACTTTGGTACGGTCCTCAGGGTCAACTTCTACCACATAAAAGGTTTCAAGTTTATCCGCGGCTGCCTTGTGGTTGAGCACAACATCGGCCATAGGGATGATACCAACATTTTTGAGTTGGTTGATGGCATTAAGGTATTCTTCCTTGAGACCATATTTGGTGCGTATGGTTCCTTTTTGGTCGAATTCCCCAAGGTCAAAGAGGTCATAGACTCCGTAACCAACATCATCTTTGTTAGTAGCTTTGAAAGCAGGTGGCATCCAAACATGGCTGATGCCAAGGTCTGCTAGATGTTGGGCATCTTCAGCTAAGTTGTTCCAATGCTGGCCGTCACTTGGGAGATACCATTCAAAGTATTGCATTGCAGTTTGATTTGTCATAGTTTTTTCCTTATTAGTTGACATAGTCTTGGTTTAGATATCAGGGAGTTTTTAAACTTCTGTGCCTTTATTTTACCAAATCAGAAGAATTACGCAATCGATTGTATGGCCGAAAAACAATAACTTCAGATTTGTCTAAAATATCATACTAATTAGAGCCCAACTTTTCAACTTTTTTGTGTTAGAATAAAGATGAGTTTAGTCGTCTTAAGGAGAAAATATGGATAAAATTATTTTAAATGGTTGCCGTTTTTATGGCTATCACGGGGCTTTTGTTGAGGAGCAAACCCTAGGGCAAATTTTTGTGGTAGATCTGGAGCTGGCTGTTGATTTGACCAGGGCTTCACAAAGTGACAATCTAGCAGATACGGTTCATTATGGTTTAGTTTTTGAAGCCGTACAGAGACAGGTGGAAGAAGAAAAGTATATTTTGATTGAGCGTTTAGCTGGTGCTATTTGTGAGGACTTGTTTGATCAATTTGTGCCAATCCAATCTATTAAAATTCGAATTACTAAAGAAAATCCACCAATTAATGGGCACTATAGAAGTGTTGGAATTGAATTGGAGCGTAGTCGATGACAAAAGTTTATTTAAGTTTGGGATCTAATATGGGAAATCGTCAAGACTATCTTAAAAAAGCGGTGGAGTCATTGGATCGCTTGCTTGAGACGGAAGTTAAAGCAGTGTCCTCTTATTATGAGACGGCTGCTTGGGGATTAACTGACCAGGCTGATTTTTTGAATCTCGCTTTAGCACTTGACACTCAGTTGCCGGCTGAAAGCTTGCTGAGTGCTTGTCAGGCAATTGAGAAAGATTTAGACCGCGTTCGCCATGAGCATTGGGGCCCTCGAACTGTGGATATTGATATTCTTTTATATGGGCAGGAAATCTGGGGGACTGAGCACCTTAAAGTGCCTCATCCTCTCATGACTCAAAGGGCCTTTGTTTTGGTTCCTCTGCTAGAAATTGCCGAGAATTTAGTTGAGCCTCAAACTGGTCAAGCCTACAAAAAATATTTGAGTCAAATAGACACTAGTGATGTCCGCAAATTGGAGCAAGTGGACTAGTTTTTACTAAAATTCCTTGTCGTCAAGATAGGGATTTTTTGCTATAATTAATTTTGGCTTTTTGTGGTATTTTTCTTTTAATTGTTAGGGAAAATACTAACTCATTTTGAGGTTGTGATAGTAATAAGGGGAAATTTTTCACAATACCTACAAAGAAATAAATGTATAGAAAAAGTATGGGAATTAACATGTTAGATGAACTTAAAGAAGATTTAGTTGGGATTGATATTCGTTTCGACGAACCCTTAAAACGTTATACTTACACCAAGGTTGGAGGTCCAGCGGATTATTTGGCCTTTCCACGTAACCGATATGAGCTTTCTCGTATTGTCAAATTTGCCAACAAGCACAACATTCCATGGATGGTGCTTGGTAATGCCAGTAATTTGATTGTTCGTGACGGTGGTATCCGAGGTTTTGTGATTATGTTTGACAAGCTTAATGGTATCGCTGTCAATGGTTATCAAGTTGAAGCAGAAGCGGGAGCTAATTTGATTGCAACAACCAAGGTGGCTTGTTTCCATAGTTTGACCGGTTTTGAATTTGCGGCGGGAATTCCAGGTAGTATTGGTGGTGCTGTCTTTATGAATGCGGGTGCCTATGGTGGCGAGATTGCACATATCTTGGTTTCTGCTCAGGTTCTTACAAAAGATGGTGATATTCGTACGATTGATGCAAGAGATATGCGTTTTGGTTATCGTCGTTCGGTGCTCCAAGAAACAGGTGAAGTGATTATTTCAGCAAAATTTAACCTCAAACCAGGAGACTACGAACAAATCAAACATGAGATGAACCGCCTTAATCACTTACGAGAACTTAAACAACCTCTCGAATACCCATCATGTGGTTCGGTCTTCAAACGTCCGCCAGGTCATTTTGCTGGTCAGCTTATTATGGAAGCTAACCTCAAGGGACATCGTATCGGTGGTGTTGAGGTTTCAACCAAGCACGCTGGTTTCATGGTCAATGTCGATCAAGGAACAGCGAAAGACTATGAAGATCTTATTGCAGATGTTATCGCTAAGGTTAAGGAAAATTCGGGTGTTACACTAGAGCCTGAAGTTCGCATCATTGGCGACAAATTAAATTAATAATACTAACCCTATTTTTGATATCCATGGAGGATTTATGACAATTGACTAATCCGATTATTGCCTTTCAAAACGTCTCGAAAGTATTTGAAGACAGTGGCACACAAGTTTTAAAAGACATCAACTTTGAACTGGAAGAAGGTAAGTTCTATACCCTGCTTGGGGCTTCTGGTTCTGGTAAATCAACTATCTTGAACATCATTGCTGGTCTCTTAGATGCGACCAGTGGTGACGTTCTTTTGGATGGAAAGCGTATTAATGATATCCCTATCAATAAAAGGGATGTTCACACCGTTTTCCAATCTTATGCCCTCTTTCCACACATGAATGTCTTTGACAATGTGGCTTTTGCGCTTAAGTTAAAAAAAGTGCCTAAGAAGGAAATTGAAGAGCGTGTAAAAGAAGCATTGAAAATGGTTCAACTAGATGGTTATCAAAAGCGCTCGATTCAAAAATTATCGGGTGGTCAACGCCAACGTGTAGCTATTGCCCGTGCGATTATCAATCAGCCACGTGTGGTCCTTTTGGATGAGCCCTTGTCAGCACTGGATTTGAAGTTACGTACTGAAATGCAATACGAGTTGCGTGAACTACAGAAACGTCTAGGGATTACTTTTGTCTTTGTCACCCACGACCAGGAAGAAGCCTTGGCCATGTCAGACTGGATTTTTGTTATGAACGATGGTGAAATTGTTCAATCAGGAACGCCTGTTGATATCTATGACGAGCCTATCAACCATTTCGTTGCAACCTTTATCGGAGAATCTAATATCCTACCAGGAGTCATGATTGAGGACTATTTGGTCGAGTTCAACGGAAAACGTTTCGAATCTGTTGATGGAGGAATGCGTCCAAATGAACCTGTCGAAGTGGTTATCCGTCCTGAAGATTTACAAATCACGCTTCCTGAGGAAGGTAAGCTTCAGGTTCGTGTAGAAACACAGCTTTTCCGTGGGGTCCACTATGAAATCATTGCCTATGATAATCTTGGCAATGAATGGATGATTCATTCAACCCGTAAGGCGATTGAGGGTGAGATTATTGGCCTTGATTTTACGCCTGAAGATATTCATATCATGCGTCTTAATGAGACAGAGGAAGAATTCGATGCTCGTATTGAAGAATATGTGGAAATGGAAGAGCCTGAGGATGGCTTGATTAATGCCATTGAGGAGGAGCGTCATGAAGAAAACAGCTAGCCTCTTCTCGGTACCATACCTTCTTTGGCTTCTACTTTTCGTAGTTGCTCCAGTACTCATGCTGCTCTACCAGTCATTTTTTGACATCAGTGGCAATTTTACTTTGGACAACTATGGAACCTTCTTTTCCAGTTGGACTTACTTGAGGATGAGCTTTAACTCGGTCCTTTATGCGGCCATCATAACCTTAGTGACACTCCTCATCTCTTATCCGACCGCATATCTCCTAACCAGACTGAAGCATAAACAACTTTGGTTGATGTTAGTTATTTTACCAACCTGGGTCAACCTTCTTCTAAAAGCTTATGCCTTTATGGGGATTTTTGGCCAACAAGGTGGAATTAACGCCTTTCTTGGTTTCTTTGGGATTGCTCCCATGCAAATTCTCTTTACAGATTTTTCTTTCATTTTTGTAGCCAGTTATATTGAAATTCCATTTATGATTCTACCGATTTTTAATGCTCTGGATGATTTGGATGAAAATATTGTCAATGCAAGTAAGGATTTAGGAGCTAATGATTGGCAGACCTTTACCAAGATTATCTTTCCTTTGTCGCTTAATGGGGTACGCTCGGGTGTACAATCGGTCTTCATTCCTAGTCTTAGCCTCTTCATGCTAACACGTTTGATTGGTGGGAACCGAGTTATTACACTAGGAACGGCTATCGAACAGCATTTCCTCACAACACAAAACTGGGGAATGGGTGCGACCATTGGTGTTGTGCTTATTGTTACTATGATTGCAATCATGTGGTTAACAAAGGAGAGACGTCAATGAAAAAATTTGCAAATCTCTATTTAGCTCTTGTCTTTGTTATCCTTTACCTGCCAATCTTTTATTTAATCGCCTATTCTTTCAATAGTGGTGGCGATATGAATAGTTTCACAGGATTTACTCTTGATAACTATCAGAGCATGTTTTCAGATAGTCGACTCATGTTGATTTTAGCTCAAACCTTCTTTTTAGCTTTTCTTAGTGCCCTCTTGGCGACGATTATTGGTACCTTTGGGTCAATTTTTATCTATGAGAGCAAGCAGAAGCAGCAGACTGGAATCTTATCCCTAAATAACGTGCTAATGGTTGCACCGGACGTTATGATTGGTGCGAGTTTCTTGATTCTCTTTACCTGGATTGGTTTCCAACTTGGCTTTGTATCGGTTTTGTTGAGTCACATTGCCTTCTCAATCCCAATCGTGGTTCTCATGGTTTTGCCGCGCCTCAAGGAAATGAATCGAGACATGGTGAATGCAGCTTATGACCTGGGTGCGACCCAATGGCAGATGTTACGCGAGGTCATGTTGCCATACTTGACACCTGGTATTATCGCTGGTTATTTCATGGCCTTTACCTATTCTTTGGATGACTTCGCAGTAACCTTCTTTGTAACGGGTAATGGTTTTTCAACACTTGCTGTGGAAATTTACTCACGTGCTCGTAAAGGGATTTCCTTGGAAATCAATGCCCTATCAACGGTTGTCTTTCTCTTCTCTATTCTTCTAGTCATTGGATATTATATGATTACCCAGGAGAGAAAGGAGGAGCATGATGCGTAAACTCTATCAATTTCTGTCAGGGATTTTAGCAATTATTTTCTTCCTTTGGGGAATTTCTGCCTACATGCAAAGTCGCACCGGAAGTGCTTCGGACAAACTGGTTATTTATAATTGGGGTGACTACATTGACCCTGATCTCTTGACCAAGTTCACTAAAGAGACAGGAATAAAAGTCCAGTATGAAACCTTTGATTCTAACGAAGCTATGTATACTAAAATTAAGCAAGGTGGTACGACTTACGACATCGCTGTACCTTCGGACTACACCATTGATAAGATGGTCAAGGAAGACCTTTTGGTGAAGTTGGATAAATCTAAAATCCATGGCTTCGATCAGATTGGCTCAAGCTTTAAGGGTCTTAGTTTCGATCCCAATAATGACTATTCTATTCCTTATTTCTGGGGGACAGTCGGAATTGTCTATAATACGAAATTGGTGAAAAAAGCACCTCAGCACTGGAATGATCTTTGGTCACCTGAATACAGAAACCAGATTATGATGGTTGATGGTGCGCGTGAAGTCATTGGTTTTTCTCTCAATAGCTTGGGTTACAGTTTGAATACCAAGAACATGACGGAATTGCGTCTGGCTGAAACTAAACTTAATAGCCTTACACCGAATATTAAAGCTATTGTGGGTGATGAGATGAAGGGCTACATGATTCAAGGTGATGCAGCTATTGGAGTAACCTTCTCAGGGGAAGCCAGTGAGATGCTTGATAAAAATGAAGATCTTCGTTATGTTGTTCCATCTGAAGGCTCAAATCTGTGGTTTGATAATCTGGTCATTCCTAAAACAGTGAAGCATGAAAAAGAAGCTTATGCTTTTATCAACTTCATGCTTAAACCGGAAAATGCAGCGCAAAACGCTGAATATATCGGCTATGCCACACCTAACGAGGCAGCTAAAACCTTACTTCCAAAGAGTATTACTAATGATAAAGCCTTTTACCCATCAGAATCAACCATCAAAAACCTTGAAGTCTATAATAACTTAGGTAAAAAATGGCTTGGGATTTATAATGACATTTACCTTCAAGATAAGATGTATCGTAAATAAAAAGTTTCCTTTTGGACCGTTGGGTTTTAAGCTTAGTCACAAAATACAAGAGGCTGAAACGCTAGTGTTTCAGCCTCTTGTATGATTGTCAAAGCTCTTGAAAAAGATATACTATTTTTCTTGAATAGTTGTATTACTGTGCTATAATAAAGCAAAGAAATCTTTAATGTTTATTTTGGAGGACTTAACATGCAGGCAGCATTTCTCTTTTTACTGATTTTATTCTTGATTATCTTGGGAATTCTCATCAGTATGCTTTATGTCGTACGTCAACAGTCAGTAGCCATCGTTGAACGTTTTGGACGCTATCAAAAAATCGCAACGAGTGGTATTCATATGCGTTTGCCATTCGGTATCGATAAAATACAGCTCGTATTCAACTACGTTTGCTTCAAAGTGAGATTGTGGTTGAAACCAAAACAAAGGACAATGTCTTTGTTATGATGAATGTGGCTACTCAGTATCGTGTAAATGAACAAAATGTTACAGATGCTTACTATAAACTCATGTGACCAGAGGCTCAAATTAAATCATACATTGAGGATGCCCTTCGTTCATCAGTTCCTAAATTGACGCTTGATGAGCTTTTTGAGAAGAAAGATGAAATCGCTCTTGAGGTTCAACATCAAGTAGCCGAAGAAATGACAGCTTATGGATACATCATTGTTAAGACCTTGATTACCAAGGTTAGCCAGATGCTGAAGTTAAGCAGTCTATGAACGAAATTAATGCTGCTCAACGTAAGCGTGTAGCAGCCCAAGAATTGGCAGAAGCTGATAAAATTAAGATTGTCACAGCTGCCGAAGCCGAAGCCGAAGCCGAAAAAGACCGTCTTCATGGTGTTGGTATTGCCCAACAACGTAAAGCCATCGTTGATGGTTTAGCTGAATCTATTGCAGAACTTAAAGAAGCCAATGTTGGTATGTCTGAGGAACAGATTATGTCTATCCTCTTGACCAACCAATATCTAGATACCCTTAATACTTTTGCGGATAAAGGTAATCAAACTTTATTCTTGCCAAATAATCCAAATGGCGTGGATGATATTCATACCCAAATTTTGTCATCCTTAAAGGTCGATAATAAAAAATAAGTAAAAAAGGAGCCAGAGTTGAGATAATCTGACTTCTTTTTCATTATTTTTCCAAGAACTGAGCTAAACGGATGACCTCGATTTTATAGCCATCTGGATCAGTAATAAAGTAGTACATTTTTGGTTTACCAGGTAGACCTGAGAGATCAGTAACATTATAGCCAGCCTCTTTGTGGGCTTGGTGTGTGGCCTCTAGGTCATCAACACCAACAGCGATGTGTCCATAACCATTCCCAAGATCATAAACTTCATGATCGTAGTTGTATGTCAATTCCAACTCGTAATCAGGATCATCTTCTAGTTGCATGTAGACAAGAGTGAACTTATATTCTGGGAAATCGTTACGACGGACTTCCTTAAAACCAAGCGCTTCTTGATAAAATTGTAGTGAAGCTTCTAGGTCTTTAACACGGACACAAGTGTGTAGAAATTTAGTCATGTGAGAGACTCCTTTTATCTAGTTTTCTAAAACCATTATAGCATTTTGATAGCGTTTTTTCTAGTTTTAGCAATTGATTTTGGAGGGACTCAGGTAAAGTCTGCTCTTGTTTCAGAGGACCTTGTCCTCTGAAAGAGTTTGCCAACGCAATCATCCCCTCAGACCTTGGATAAGGCTCTCGATGTTATTGATCATTTAGTAACTTCGGTTGAAATAGCTTTATCAGGCAGTGCAATTAGTGTTCCTGAAACTGTTGATATGGAAGGAGGGTGTGATTTATCACGGCGGTTTGTTGAGATTCTTTCATGGTTTTCGTGTCAAATAAACCCTGCAAGCTAAGTATCATTTTCCAGTAGCTGCGCTTAATGATGGTAAAGCAGCAGCCTTGGCTGAACTAGCCACAGGTCATTTGAAAGGAGTGACTAACGGTGCTGCTCTTGTTTTAGGGTCAGGCCTTGGTGGAGGTATAATAATCAATGGTAAACTTTTTCAGGGAAGCCATTTCCAGGCAGGAGAGTTGACCTTTCTCCTTCCTCTTCAAATGGAAAAACTTGATCCTTCATTGATGCAAGAAACAACTCTTTCAGCTATTGGTTTGATTACTAAAGTTAATGAAATTTTAGCTAGTCTTGATTTAAAAGATGGTTTGCTAGCCTTTAAGGCAATTAATGCTAAAAAGGAAGCAGTTTATCCAATCTTTGAGACCTATTGTCGAAACCTAGCTATTACTATATTGAATCTTCAAACTATCTTTGATATGGAAACCTTTGTTCTTGGAGGTGGTATTTCAGCTCAGTCTATTCTGATAGAAGAAGTCAACCGCCAGTTTGATAAGGTTCACCATGAGATTGATTTTATCGGTAAAATTATTAAACGTCCAAAGATTGTAGCCTGTCATCATAATGGAACAAATCTAATCGGTGCTGCCTATTTTCTTAAGCAAGGATAACGGATAGTAAATCTGATTACTTGCAAAAATATACATAAAATACCTAACTTTTTTGTGACGAACGGGCAATTCCGTTCGTTTTTTACTATTAACACTTTACAATATTCAGTAAATTCGCTATAATGGGCCCATTAAAATTTTGGAGGTGTCTTTATGACAATTTATAATTTCTCAGCAGGACCTGCTACATTACCAAAACCTGTGCTCGAAAAAGCACAAGCTGAATTGCTTAACTATCAAGATTCCGGTATGTCCGTGCTAGAAATGTCCCACCGTTCTCCAGAATTTGACAAAATCATTAAAGATGCGGAAGCGACACTTCGCGAGCTTATGGCCATTCCTGATAACTATAAGGTTATTTTCTTGCAAGGGGGCGCTTCAACGCAATTCACAATGGTTCCACTGAACCTTGCTCAAGGTAAGAAAGCTTACTACCTTGTAGGTGGTTCATGGGGTAAAAAAGCCTATACTGAAGCTGTCAAGCTTTCAAAAACTATTCCTTTTGAACCAATTCTTTTGGCGTCATCTGAGGATACTGTTTACGATCATATCCCAAGTTTTGATCCTTCAACGATTGATCCAGAAGCCGCTTATGTTCACTTGACTACCAATAATACAATTGAGGGAACATCTATCTATGATTTGCCTGATACTAATGGTGTGCCAATTGTAGCAGATATGTCTTCAAATATCTTAGCAGCTCGCTATAATGTTGAGGATTTTGCTCTTATCTATGCTGGTGCTCAGAAAAATATTGGACCTGCGGGTGTGACGGTGGTTATCGTCCGTGAAGACTTCCTTAACGACCAACCACAATTGTCTGCCATGTTGGACTACCGTATTCAAGCTGAAGCAGGATCACTCTACAATACACCACCATGTTTCAATATCTATATTTCAAAACTCGTTTTTGACTGGGTAAAAAATGAGATTGGTGGCGTAGATAAGATGGCGGAAATTCAACGTGAAAAATCAGGTCTTCTTTATGACTATATCGAATCATCTGATTTCTACACCAATCCTGTTAAAGATGCCAAGGATCGTTCTGTCTGCAACATTCCATTTGTCACACCAAGTAAAGACTTGGATGCCAAATTTGTAGCAGAAGCAGATGCTCTTGGTTTCAAAAATATCAAGGGACACCGTTCAGTGGGTGGTATGCGTGCCAGTGTTTATAACGCCTTCCCGCGTCAAGGTGTGCTTGATTTGATTGACTTTATGAAGAAATTTGAAGATGAAAATAAATAATTAGGAAAGAGATGGAAATTAGACAAGCTTTCCCAAATGAAATTGGTGCTATCATGACCGTGATTGAGAGTGCTAGAATTGCTTTAGCGGAAGCTGGTAGTTCTCAATGGCAAGGGGCTGATGGTTATCTTACAGAAGAAATCATCTTTGATGATGTTCTTAAAGGACAGGCCTATGTCGGTATCATTGACGGTCAAATTGTTTCTTATGCTGCGGTGGTTACTGATGGAGAGCCCGCCTACGAAAAAATCTATGATGGAGATTGGAAGCATCATAATAATCGCTATGTTACCTTTCATCGAATTGCCGTTTTAAGAGAATTTACGGGACAGAAAAATGCTCAAACCTTTATTCAAGGTCTTATTGAGGGAACTGACGCTCATGATTTTCGTTGCGACACGCATGAAAAGAATCTTGTCATGCAGCACATTTTGGAGAAACTTGGCTATGTCTATTGTGGTAAGGTTCCTATTGATGGTGAACGACTTGCCTATCAGAAAATCAAAATCAAGAGGGAGAAGGCTTTTTATCAAGAAGTTGATGAAGCTACTCACCACGGAATTCATTAATTTAAGAGGAATAAAATTATGGTATTTAGCGTAAAAACATATAATAATATTAACCAAATTGGTTTGAAGGAACTTGGAAATCATTTTCAAATTGATGGTGATTTAGCGGAAAATCCGGATGCTTACATTATTCGTAGTCAAAATCTCCATGATACAGTTTTCCCTGAAAATTTGAAAGCTATTGCGCGTGCTGGTGCTGGGACTAACAATATCCCAGTTGATAAAGCAACTGAAAAAGGAATTGTTGTCTTCAATACTCCAGGAGCTAATGCTAATGCAGTTAAAGAAGCTGTCTTAGCTTCTATCTTGCTTTCAGCACGTGATTATATTGCGGCCAATACTTGGGTTAACAAACTTAGCGGTGATGATGTGCCTAAACAAATCGAAGCAGGTAAGAAGCAGTTTGCGGGTAGCGAGATTGCAGGTAAGACACTGGGTGTTATTGGCTTGGGTGCCATTGGTGCGCGTATTGCTAACGATGCCTATCGTTTGGGAATGAAGGTCTATGGCTATGACCCATACGTTTCTATTGAAGCAGCTTGGAATATTTCTCACCACGTTAAACGTGTTTCTGATCTCAAAGAAATCTTTGAAAACTGTGATTATATCACTGTTCACGTTCCATTGACACCTGATACGAAAGGTACTTTCAATGCAGACGCCTTTAGCCTCATGCAAAAAGGAACAACAATCATCAACTTTGCCCGTGCAGAATTAGTAGAGAATGATGCGCTCTTTGATGCTTTGGAAACAGGTGTAGTAAAACGTTATATCACTGACTTCGGGACAGAAGAACTACTTAACAAGCCTAATGTGACAGTCTTCCCACACGTTGGTGGTTCAACGAGTGAAGCAGAGCTTAACTGTGCTATTATGGCTGCTCAGACCATCCGTCGCTTCATGGAAACAGGTGAAATTGTCAATTCTGTTAACTTCCCACGTGTACAACAGGTTTTGAGTGCTCCATATCGTATCACTTTGATTAATAAAAACGTGCCTAACATTGTAGCCCGTATTTCAACAGCGGTCTCTGATTTTAATATTAATATAGATAATATCATTAACCGTTCAAAGGGAGAGTATGCTTATACCCTTCTTGACCTTGATGAGACAGACAAGTCTAAGATTGATGAATTGGTCGCTAAGTTTGAGGCGAGCGATAACATCGTACGAGTACGTTTGATTAAAGGTAAATAATTCAGAAATAAGCTGACAGGAACAAGGCTTTCCTGTCTTTTTTGGAATAATTGAAATATGTTTTATCGTCAGTATTTTGTATCACCTATTGGTCGCCTGTCCTTGGTTGCAAGTGAGCAAGCCCTCTATGGTATGTGGTTAGAAGGACAAAATCATTTTAGGCTGGTTTTAAGGAAGAGGAGTTAGTAGACATCTCAAATCCTATTTTAGAAGTGACCAAGAAGTGGTTGCAGGCCTATTTTAAAGGTGAAAGTCCAAGTCCAGATGACCTTCCTTTAGCTGAACAAGGAACAGCTTTCCAACAAAGAGTTTGGTTGGCTTTAAGTGAAATACCTATGGGGCAAATCAGAACCTATGGTCAGATTGGTAAGGCAATCTCTTGTCAATCCGCACAGGCTGTAGGAACTGCTGTTAGTAAGAATCCCTGGCTGATTCTTATCCCTTGTCATCGTGTTTTGCCTAGTAGTGGTCACTTAGGAAATTATGCGGTAGGAGAGGATGTCAAGTGTTTCTTACTTCGTTTGGAAGGTCTTAGGTTTGACAATCCTTAGATAGATTGCTTATGCTAGAGAAAAGGAGAAAAACATGTACACTTTTTATGAATATCCAAAATGTAGCACTTGTCGTAAGGCAAAAGCTGAACTCAATCAATTAGGTCTCGAGGTCGAGTCTGTCAACATTAAGGAAAATCCACCCTCAGCTCAATTTTTAAGAGAGCTTCTAGAGGGGGCAGATTTAGAGCTTAAGAAATTCTTTAATACGAGTGGACAATCCTACCGTTCTTTAGGATTGAAGGACAAACTTCCAACCTTATCACAAGATGAAGCCGTAAAACTCTTATCATCAGATGGTATGTTGATTAAACGTCCTATCTTGATTAAGGATGGAAAGGTTTTACAGGTTGGTTACCGTAGTCCTTACAAAGACTTAAATTTATAAATAATAAGCAAAAACTCTTGCCACAGTAAGTGGAAATATGATAAGATAGAAACAGTTGCCGCTATAGTTAAATGGTATAATAGAGCAATGGTAATGCTCCGTTCCGAGTTCAATTCTCGGTGGTGGCATCTGTGAATGAATCCAGCCTCGGGGTTGGATTTTTTATGTGTTAAGGAGTTGATTAACGATTGCTGATTTTTCAAAAAAATCTACTGAAAACTCTTGAAATTCAAAATAAAAGGAGTAGACTAATAGGTGATTAAACCTAGGAGGCGACTCGTGAAATACTACATTCAATTCATGTTGATTTGTTTGTTTGCTGTGATTGGTGAAGCTCTTTCAACCTTTTTTAAATTACCTGTACCTGGGAGTATCATTGGCTTATTCTTGCTTCTGATTGCTCTACAGCTTAAGTGGATTCGTCCACGTCATATCCATGCTGTAGCAGAGTTTTTAATAGCCAATATGACTATCCTTTTTTTGCCAGCAGGTGTCGGTATTATGGAACGATGGAATGCTATTTCGGCGAATATTGTTCCAATTATTTTGATTATTATGGGTGCCTTGGTTCTTAATATTGTAGTGATTGCCGTAGTTGTCGTCTTTATCAAAAAGCACTTTGAAGGCGATTATGAGGAGGTTAATCATGGCTAATTTTTTTAACACACCCTTGTTTGGTTTAACTCTTTCAGTATTGGCTTACACGCTGGGGCTTTTGCTTTATCGCCGTTTCCCTAATCCTTTGACAACGCCTCTTCTTGTGTCAACTGCCTTAATTATTGTCATTTTGCACTATACAGGCATTTCTTACAGGGATTACTATGTAGGTGGTTCTTATCTTAATAGTTTGATTATTCCTTCAACGGTTGCTCTAGCTGTCCCTTTTTATAAAAATCTCCACCTCATGCGTCATCACTATAAGAGTATCTTAATTGGGTCAACAGTTGCCTGTATTCTTAACACTACTTATACCGCTTTGATTGCTAAGCTTTTTGGTATGGATTATTTCCTTGCTATCTCACTCTTTCCTAAGTCTGTAACGACTGCCATGGCTGTAGGGATTTCGGAAAAAATGCAGGGGATTACAACAGTGACTTTGGTCGTAGTTGTTATTACAGGAATCTTGACATCAGTTTTAGGACCTGTCTTTTTAAAGATGATTGGTATTAAAGATCCAGTTGCTATTGGTCTTTCCCTAGGAGGAACTGGGCATGCCGTTGGTACTGGAACTGCCTTCAGATATGGTCAGGTTGCAGGTGCCATGGGTGGTCTATCAATCGCTGTAACAGGAATTTTATATGTCTTTATTAGTCCTATTGTGGCTAGTTTAATTCTGAGATAAAAAATTAAGGTTTGGATAGGTTTTCCAAGCCTTTTTAGCTATGAAAAACAAGCAAAATCTGACCTTTTATGTTATAATTAAGATTATGAATTATGGAGATTATATCTGGGATTTAGGTGGTACCTTGTTGGATAATTACCAGATATCAACCCAAGCCTTTCTAGCGACTTTAGAACGGTTTGAGCGTACAGCAGAATTTCAAGCAGTCTATGATGCCCTTAAGGTGTCGACCAGTACGGCCATTGCCATGTTTGCGCCTGATATAACTGATTTTCGAACCCTCTATAAGCAGGAGGAAGCCAAGCATTTGCAAGAACCTGTGCTTTTTGAAGGTGTTAAGGATGCCCTCGCTAAGATTGTGGCTGAGGGTGGACGTAATTTCTTGGTTAGCCACCGCAATCACTTGGTGCTAGATATCCTTGATAGAGTAGAGATTGCTCATTATTTTACAGAGGTCGTAACTTCTGAAAATGGTTTTGCTAGAAAACCTAGTCCAGATAGTTTCCTTTATTTAATTAAAAAATACGATATTAAACATGGCTTGGTCATTGGTGACCGCCAGATAGACATAGAGGCTGGAGAAGCAGCGGGTTTGGATACCTTGCTAGTTGATGGCCATAAATCATTATTGGAGATTGTGACATAGATGACTGATGAATTAAAAAATCTTGAAGAAAAAGCGCAAGAATATGATGCCAGCCAGATTCAGGTCTTAGAGGGACTTGAAGCGGTACGTATGCGCCCAGGAATGTATATTGGATCGACCTCCAAAGAAGGCTTGCATCACTTGGTATGGGAGATTGTCGATAACTCAATTGATGAGGCCTTAGCAGGCTTCGCCTCGCATATCAAAGTTTTTATTGAACCGGATAATTCTATCACGGTTGTTGATGATGGTCGTGGTATCCCAGTCGATATTCAAGAAAAAACAGGTCGTCCTGCTGTTGAGACAGTATTTACAGTTCTTCATGCTGGTGGTAAATTCGGTGGAGGCGGTTATAAGGTCTCTGGTGGTTTGCACGGGGTTGGTTCTTCGGTCGTTAATGCCCTCTCAACTCAGCTTGATGTTAAGGTTTATAAAAACGGTCATATTCACTTCCAAGAGTATAAACGAGGAGTTGTGGTAGACGACTTAAGGATTATTGGTGAAACTGAAGAACATGGAACGACTGTTCACTTTATTCCAGATCCAGAAATTTTCCAAGAAACGACGGAGTTTGACTTTGGAAAGTTAGCTAAACGTTTCCAAGAGCTAGCTTTTCTGAACAAGGGTCTACGTATCTCTATTATAGATAAGCGTGAAGGTCTTGAACAAGAGAAACATTATCACTATGAGGGTGGAATCACATCTTATGTGAAGTACATCAATGAAAACAAAGACGTTATCTTTGATGAGCCTATCTACACATATGGTGAGATGGATGGCATTTCAGTCGAAGTTGCTATGCAGTATACGACCGGCTACCATGAAACGGTGATGAGTTTTGCCAATAATATCCACACTCATGAAGGTGGTACTCATGAACAAGGTTTCCGTACGGCTCTTACTCGTGTTATCAATGATTATGCACGTCAGAATAAGATTCTCAAAGAAAAAGATGATAATCTGACTGGTGATGATGTTCGTGAAGGCTTGACTGCTATCATCTCTGTCAAGCATCCCAACCCACAGTTTGAAGGGCAAACCAAGACCAAACTTGGAAACTCAGAAGTGGTTAAGATTACTAATCGTCTCTTCAGTGAAGCCTTAAGTCGCTTCCTCTTGGAAAATCCTGCTATTGCTAAAAAGATTGTTGAAAAAGGAATTCTGGCTTCTAAGGCCCGTATCGCTGCTAAGCGTGCTCGTGAGGTGACACGTAAGAAGTCAGGTCTTGAAATTTCAAACCTTCCAGGTAAGTTGGCAGATTGTTCGTCAAACAATCCCGAAATGAATGAGCTCTTCATTGTCGAAGGGGACTCAGCCGGTGGTTCTGCTAAATCGGGTCGTAATCGTGAATTCCAAGCTATCTTGCCAATTCGTGGTAAAATTTTGAACGTTGAGAAGGCTAGCATGGATAAGATTCTAGCCAACGAAGAGATTCGTTCTCTTTTCACAGCTATGGGAACCGGTTTTGGATCAGAATTTGATGTCAGCAAAGCTCGCTATCACAAGTTGGTTATCATGACCGATGCCGATGTTGATGGGGCTCACATTCGTACCTTGCTCTTGACCTTGATTTACCGCTTTATGCGTCCAGTCTTGGAAGCTGGCTATGTCTACATTGCACAACCACCAATTTATGGTGTTAAGGTTGGTTCTGAGATTAAAGAGTATATCCAGCCAGGTGCGGATCAAGAAGAAAAATTGTGTGCTGCTCTTGAAAACTACAGTGTGGGGCGTTCAAAACCTACGGTACAACGTTATAAAGGCTTAGGTGAAATGGATGACCACCAACTTTGGGAAACTACCATGGACCCTGAAAATCGTTTATTGGCACGTGTTTCTGTGGATGATGCTGCAGAGGCCGATAAGATTTTTGATATGCTGATGGGAGATAAGGTTGAACCTCGCCGCGAATTTATCGAAGAAAATGCCGTTTACAGTACTCTGGATATCTAATATTCTTTTAGAAAAGGGTGCAATGCTAGGATAACTATGTTATAATCGTAACATTACTCTACATTTATGAACATAATAGACGATTAAGGAGAAACTATGTCTAGCGGAATTGTTTTACTGATTGTAGTGGCAGTTATACTTGTAATTGTCGCTTACTTAGTCGGTATTCTTATTAGAAAACGAAATGATTCGCGGATTGCACAGCTTGAAGAACGCAAGCAAAAATTGTTTGACTTGCCAATTAACGAAGAAATTGAAGAAGTTAAAAATCTTCATTTAATTGGACAAAGTCAAACAACTTTCCGTGAATGGAATCAGAAATGGATAGATATCTCAACAAATTCATTCGCAGATATTGAAAATCATATTTTTGAAGCTGAAAATATGAATGATAACTTTCATTTCTTCAAAGCTAGTGCTGAAATCAATAATATTGAGAGTCAATTAGATCTTGTGGAAGAAGACATTAAGTCTATCCGTGAGGCGATCTCAAGCTTGAAAGAACAAGAAGAAAAGAACAGTGCTCGTGTTAAACACGCACTTGACTTGTACGAAGAGTTGCAAAATTCTATTGAAGGAAACTCTGATAATTTTGGCTCTACTTTGGATGAGATCACTAAACAGCTTAAAAATATTGAATCGGAGTTTGCCGAATTCGTGACTCTTAATTCATCAGGTGACCCTGTTGAGGCATCGAGCATTTTGGACCGTGCAGAGGAGCACACCATTGCTTTGGGTCAAATTACAGAGAAGATTCCAGCCATTGTAGCTAAGTTGGAAGATGATTTCCCAGATCAGTTGGATGATTTGGAATCTGGCTACCGCAAGTTGATTGAGCAAAATTACCACTTCCCTGAGAAAAATATCGAACGTCACTTCCAGGAAATTCGTGAAGCTATCCGTTCAAACTCAAGTGAGTTGGTTTCTCTTGATCTGGATCGTGCGGAAGAAAAAAATGCTGATATTCAAGAAAAGATTGACAACTTGTATAGTATTTTCGAACGTGAAATTGCATCATACAAGGTTGTTATGCGTCAAAAGAAAATTTTGCCAGATTATCTCAAGCATGCTAAAGAAAACAACAAGAAACTTCAAGAAGAGCTTGAGCGTCTCATGTTGACTTACATTTTCGATGAAACTTATGAAGCAGCTGTACGTAGCTTTACTTCAGATATTTCGAGTGTTGAAACAGCAGTTCTTCCAACACTTGAAAACTTTGATAATCAGGTGAAACCCTTCTCAGAACTTGAAAAGATCTTCGAAAAGAGTCTCAACACCTTGTCTGCTGTTGAAAATGGACAGGTTGAGGTTTTTGAAAATCTTCGAGATATCGAGAAAAATGAAGCTAAGGCGCGTGATGAGCTTGATGTTTATATTGATAAATTGCATGTTATCAAGCGTTACATGGAAAAACGTAATCTTCCAGGTATTCCTGAATCCTTCTTGAGTGTATTCTTCTCAACAAGTGCACAAATTGAAGCTCTAATGGATGAGCTCAGCCGTGGACGTATTAATATTGATGCAGTAATGCGTTTGACTGAAACGTCAAAAAATGCTATTGAGCATTTGGAAAAGACTGCTTATTTGGTTGTTCAAAATGCAACCTTGACTGAACAACTTTTGCAGTACTCAAACCGTTACCGCTCTTTCGAACCTGCTGTTCAAAGTAGCTTTGAGCATGCGCTTAAGTTGTTCGAAGTCGACCATGACTACGATGCATCTTTGGAAGAAATCTCTTACGCCCTGGAAAAAGTAGAACCAGGTGTAACAGATCGTTTTGTATCGTCTTACGAAAAAACACGCGAACAAATTCGTATGTAGAAGAAAGATTCTGGGCCTAGGTCCAGAATCTTTTTTGAAGAACCTTATCTCTTTTTAGGTTAATGAGAAGCTTAATAAAAGTTATATAGGTATTAGAGAATAGAGGAAATTATGTCAGAAGTAAAAGGCTTATTAGTTATGGATGTAGACTCAACTCTGGTCCAAGAAGAAGTAATTGATTTATTGGGGGAAGAGGCTGGTGTTGGTCGAGGGGTCGCTGAAATCACAGAGCGGGCCATGCGTGGAGAATTAGATTTCAGACAGGCTTTGAATGAGCGTGTGGCAACCCTTAAGGGATTGCCTGACAGTATATTTGAGAAGGTCTATGCCCGCATTCATTTCAACAAGGGAGCCAAGGAACTTGTGGATGAACTCCACTCACGTGGCTTCAAGGTAGGTTTAGTTTCTGGTGGTTTCCATGAGACAGTTGATAGACTGGCAAGAGAGGCAGGTATTGATTATGTGAAGGCCAATCACCTTGAGGTGATCGATGGTTTCTTAACTGGAAAGGTTTATGGTGAGATTGTTACCAAAGATGTCAAGGTAGCTAAGCTTAAAGATTGGGCAGCGGAAAATGGACTTAAACTCTCTCAAACCATTGCTATGGGTGATGGAGCCAATGATTTGCCTATGATTAAGACAGCCGGCATAGGCATCGCCTTTTGTGCCAAACCAATTGTCCGTGCACAAGCTCCTTATCAGATCACAGAACCAGATTTGTATAAGGTCATTGAGATCTTGGATGAGGTGGGAAAATAGTAGAGATAAAAGAGTCCTTTGGATGATTCCAAGGGACTCTTTGTGTATAAAAAAAAACACCGAATCGGTGCCACCTTTTCAAGTTGAGTACGGACTAAGCCTTATTTTAACTCGCTGTGTTGTTTCGAATGGTTTCAAACCACAATTATTATTATATAGTTTTATAACTAATATGTCAATTTACTATAGGGTAAAGTATAAAAAATTTTATTCTTGATTACAAGATTTCAACGTCATACTATTTAATCAGTAATTCTATTAGATGTTGAAATGTTGTTTAATAAGTGTATAATAATTTCTATAAATTTAGATTTTTCAAATAAGGAGAAATGTATGACTAAGCCATACTCAATTGGACTTGATATTGGAACGAATAGTGTTGGATGGGCTGTAATAACTGATAATTACAAGGTTCCGTCTAAAAAAATGAAAGTCTTAGGAAATACGAGTAAAAAGTATATCAAAAAGAACCTGTTAGGTGTATTACTCTTTGACTCTGGAATCACAGCAGAAGGAAGAAGATTGAAGCGTACTGCAAGAAGACGTTATACTAGACGCCGTAATCGTATCCTTTATTTGCAGGAAATTTTTAGCACAGAGATGGCTACATTAGATGATGCTTTCTTTCAAAGACTTGACGATTCGTTTTTAGTTCCTGATGATAAACGTGATAGTAAGTATCCGATATTTGGAAACTTAGTAGAAGAAAAAGCCTATCATGATGAATTTCCAACTATCTATCATTTAAGGAAATATTTAGCAGATAGTACTAAAAAAGCAGATTTGCGTCTAGTTTATCTTGCATTGGCTCATATGATTAAATATAGAGGTCACTTCTTAATTGAAGGAGAGTTTAATTCAAAAAATAATGATATTCAGAAGAATTTTCAAGACTTTTTGGACACTTATAATGCTATTTTTGAATCGGATTTATCACTTGAGAATAGTAAACAACTTGAGGAAATTGTTAAAGATAAGATTAGTAAATTAGAAAAGAAAGATCGTATTTTAAAACTCTTCCCTGGGGAGAAGAATTCGGGGATTTTTTCAGAGTTTCTAAAGTTGATTGTAGGAAATCAAGCTGATTTTAGGAAATGTTTTAATTTAGACGAAAAAGCCTCCTTACATTTTTCCAAAGAAAGCTATGATGAAGATTTAGAGACTTTGTTAGGTTATATTGGAGATGATTACAGTGATGTCTTTCTCAAAGCAAAGAAACTTTATGATGCTATTCTTTTATCGGGTTTTCTGACTGTAACTGATAATGAGACAGAAGCACCTCTCTCTTCTGCTATGATAAAGCGATATAATGAACACAAAGAAGATTTAGCGTTACTAAAGGAATATATAAGAAATATTTCACTAAAAACGTATAATGAAGTATTTAAAGATGACACCAAAAATGGTTATGCTGGTTATATTGATGGAAAAACAAATCAGGAAGATTTCTACGTATATCTAAAAAACCTATTGGCTGAATTTGAAGGTGCGGATTATTTTCTTGAAAAAATTGATCGAGAAGATTTTTTGAGAAAGCAACGTACATTTGACAATGGTTCGATACCATATCAGATTCATCTTCAAGAAATGAGAGCAATTCTTGATAAGCAAGCTAAATTTTATCCTTTCTTGGCTAAAAATAAAGAAAGAATCGAGAAGATTTTAACCTTCCGAATTCCTTATTATGTAGGTCCACTTGCGAGAGGGAATAGTGATTTTGCCTGGTCAATAAGAAAACGAAATGAAAAAATTACACCTTGGAATTTTGAGGACGTTATTGACAAAGAATCTTCGGCAGAGGCTTTCATTAATCGAATGACTAGTTTTGATTTGTATTTGCCAGAAGAGAAGGTACTTCCAAAGCATAGTCTCTTATACGAAACTTTTAATGTATATAATGAATTAACAAAAGTTAGATTTATTGCCGAAAGTATGAGAGATTATCAATTTTTAGATAGTAAGCAGAAGAAAGATATTGTTAGACTTTATTTTAAAGATAAAAGGAAAGTTACTGATAAGGATATTATTGAATATTTACATGCAATTTATGGGTATGATGGAATTGAATTAAAAGGCATAGAGAAACAGTTTAATTCTAGTTTATCTACTTATCACGATCTTTTAAATATTATTAATGATAAAGAGTTTTTGGATGATAGTTCAAATGAAGCGATTATCGAAGAAATTATCCATACTTTGACAATTTTTGAAGATAGAGAGATGATAAAACAACGTCTTTCAAAATTTGAGAATATATTCGATAAATCCGTTTTGAAAAAGTTATCTCGTAGACATTACACTGGCTGGGGTAAGTTATCTGCTAAGCTTATTAATGGTATTCGAGATGAAAAATCTGGTAATACTATTCTTGATTACTTAATTGATGATGGTATTTCTAACCGTAATTTCATGCAACTTATTCACGATGATGCTCTTTCTTTTAAAAAGAAGATACAGAAAGCACAAATTATTGGTGACGAAGATAAAGGTAATATTAAAGAGGTCGTTAAGTCTTTGCCAGGTAGTCCTGCGATTAAAAAAGGTATTTTACAAAGCATAAAAATTGTAGATGAATTGGTCAAAGTAATGGGAGGAAGAAAACCCGAGTCAATTGTTGTTGAGATGGCTCGTGAAAATCAATATACCAATCAAGGTAAGTCTAATTCCCAACAACGCTTGAAACGTTTAGAAAAATCTCTCAAAGAGTTAGGTAGTAAGATACTTAAGGAAAATATTCCTGCAAAACTTTCTAAAATAGACAATAACGCACTTCAAAATGATCGACTTTACTTATACTATCTTCAAAATGGAAAAGATATGTATACCGGAGATGATTTAGATATTGATAGATTAAGTAATTATGATATTGATCATATTATTCCTCAAGCTTTTTTGAAAGATAATTCTATTGACAATAAAGTACTTGTTTCATCTGCTAGTAACCGTGGTAAATCAGATGATTTTCCAAGTTTAGAGGTTGTCAAAAAAAGAAAGACATTTTGGTATCAATTATTGAAATCAAAATTAATTTCTCAACGAAAATTTGATAATCTGACAAAAGCTGAACGGGGAGGATTGTTACCTGAGGACAAAGCTGGTTTTATTCAACGCCAGTTGGTTGAAACACGTCAAATAACAAAACATGTAGCTCGTTTACTTGATGAGAAATTTAATAATAAAAAAGATGAAAATAATAGAGCGGTACGAACAGTAAAAATTATTACCTTGAAATCTACCTTAGTTTCTCAATTTCGTAAGGATTTTGAACTTTATAAAGTTCGTGAAATCAATGATTTTCATCATGCTCATGATGCTTACTTGAATGCCGTTATAGCAAGTGCTTTACTTAAGAAATACCCTAAACTAGAGCCAGAATTTGTGTACGGTGATTATCCAAAATACAATAGTTTTAGAGAAAGAAAGTCCGCTACAGAAAAGGTATATTTCTATTCAAATATCATGAATATCTTTAAAAAATCTATTTCTTTAGCTGATGGTAGAGTTATTGAAAGACCACTTATTGAGGTAAATGAGGAGACCGGCGAATCCGTTTGGAATAAAGAATCTGATTTAGCAACTGTAAGGAGAGTACTCTCTTATCCGCAAGTAAATGTTGTGAAAAAAGTTGAGGAACAGAATCACGGATTGGATAGAGGAAAACCAAAGGGATTGTTTAATGCAAATCTTTCCTCAAAGCCAAAACCAAATAGTAATGAAAATTTAGTAGGTGCTAAAGAGTATCTTGACCCCAAAAAGTATGGGGGGTATGCTGGAATTTCTAATTCTTTTGCTGTTCTTGTTAAAGGGACAATTGAAAAAGGTGCTAAGAAAAAAATAACAAATGTACTAGAATTTCAAGGTATTTCTATTTTAGATAGGATTAATTATAGAAAAGATAAACTTAATTTTTTACTTGAAAAAGGTTATAAAGATATTGAGTTAATTATTGAACTACCTAAATATAGTTTATTTGAACTTTCAGATGGTTCACGTCGTATGTTGGCTAGTATTTTGTCAACGAATAATAAGAGGGGAGAGATTCACAAAGGAAATCAGATTTTTCTTTCACAGAAGTTTGTGAAATTACTTTATCATGCTAAGAGAATAAGTAACACAATTAATGAGAATCATAGAAAATATGTTGAGAACCATAAAAAAGAGTTTGAAGAATTATTTTACTACATTCTTGAGTTTAATGAGAATTATGTTGGAGCTAAAAAGAATGGTAAACTTTTAAACTCTGCCTTTCAATCTTGGCAAAATCATAGTATAGATGAACTCTGTAGTAGTTTTATAGGACCTACCGGAAGTGAAAGAAAGGGGCTATTTGAATTAACCTCTCGTGGAAGTGCTGCTGATTTTGAATTTTTAGGTGTTAAAATTCCAAGGTATAGAGACTATACCCCATCATCCCTATTAAAAGATGCCACACTTATTCATCAATCTGTTACAGGCCTCTATGAAACACGAATAGACCTTGCCAAACTAGGAGAGGGTTAATGGCAGGTTGGAGAACAGTAGTCGTAAACATACATTCTAAACTGTCATATAAGAATAATCACCTTATTTTTAGAAACTCATATAAAACTGAGATGATTCATCTTTCTGAAATTGATATACTTTTATTGGAAACAACTGACATTGTATTGACTACTATGTTAGTGAAGAGATTAGTTGATGAAAATATTCTAGTTATTTTCTGTGATGATAAACGATTGCCGACAGCTTTTCTTACACCGTATTATGCACGTCATGATTCTAGTCTGCAAATAGCTAGACAAATTGCGTGGAAGGAAAATGTTAAATGTGAGGTATGGACTGCTATTATTGCGCAAAAGATATTGAATCAATCTTACTATTTGGGAGAATGTTCCTTCTTTGAGAAATCTCAATCTATTATGGAATTATATCATGGATTAGAACGGTTTGATCCTAGTAATCGTGAGGGTCACTCTGCCAGAATTTATTTTAATACGCTTTTCGGTAATGATTTTACTAGGGAAAGTGATAATGATATCAATGCAGCGCTGGATTATGGTTATACCTTGTTATTGAGTATGTTTGCACGTGAGGTTGTCGTCTGTGGTTGTATGACACAAATTGGTTTAAAACATGCTAACCAGTTTAATCAATTTAACCTTGCTAGTGATATTATGGAGCCATTTAGGCCAATTATAGATAGAATTGTTTATCAAAATCGACATAATAATTTCGTCAAAATCAAAAAAGAACTTTTTTCGATCTTTTCAGAAACCTATCTCTATAATGGAAAAGAGATGTATTTATCAAACATTGTTAGTGATTATACAAAAAAAGTTATAAAAGCGTTAAATCAGTTAGGTGAGGAAATTCCTGAATTTAGAATATGAGTTATAGATATATGCGAATGATATTAATGTTTGATATGCCAACAGATACTGCTGAAGAGAGGAAAGCGTATCGTAAGTTTAGAAAGTTCCTCTTAAGTGAAGGTTTTATCATGCACCAGTTTTCGGTATATAGTAAACTGTTATTAAATCATACCGCCAATACAGCAATGGTTGGACGACTTAAAGCTAATAATCCTAAAAAAGGAAATATAACAATACTAACAGTTACTGAAAAGCAATTTGCCCGTATGATTTATTTGTACGGAGATAAAAACACAAGTATTGCCAATTCAGAGGAAAGGTTAGTGTTCTTAGGAGATAATTATTGTGATGAAGATTAATTTTTCACTTTTGGATGAGCCTATGGAGGTTAATCTGGGGACAGTTCTCGTAATTGAGGATGTGAGTGTGTTTGCTCAGTTAGTCAAGGAATTCTATCAGTATGATGAACAATCGAATTTAACAATATTTGATAGTAAAATAAGGAGTATAAGGTCCTCTGAATTACTTTTAATAACGGATATTTTAGGTTACGATATTAATACTTCTCAGGTATTAAAGTTGCTTCACACAGATATTGTAAGCCAGTTGAATGATAAACCTGAAGTTAGATCAGAAATAGATTCTTTGGTATCATTAATTACTGATATTATAATGGCAGAGTGTATAGAAAATGAACTAGATATAGAGTATGATGAGATTACACTTTTAGAACTAATTAAAGCATTAGGTGTCAGAATCGAAACTAAGTCTTGTACGGTTTTTGAAAAAATATTTGAGATTTTACAGATTTTTAAATATTTAGTTAAAAAGAGAATTTTAGTATTCGTCAATAGCTTGTCGTATTTTTCTAAAGATGAAATTTATCAAATCTTGGAATATACAAAGTTATCACAAGCTGATGTATTATTTTTGGAACCTAGACAGATTGAAGGGATTCAACAATTTATTTTAGACAAGGATTATATTTTGATGCCCTATAATAACTAGTAAATTAGTAATAAGTATAGATAGTCTTGAGTTATTTCAAGACTATCTTTTAGTATTTAGTAGTTTCTGTATGAAGTTGAATGGGATAATCATTTTGTTAGAGAGTAGATTATAAGGATTTGATAGAGGAGGAATTAAGTTGCTTGACATATGATTATTAAGAAATAATCTAATATGGTGACAGTCACATCTTGTCTAAAACGTTGATATATAAGGATTTTTAAGGTATAATAAATATAAAATTGGAATTATTTTGAAGCTGAAGTCATGCTGAGATTAATAGTGCGATTACGAAATCTGGTAGAAAAGATATCCTACGAGGTTTTAGAGCTGTGTTGTTTCGAATGGTTCCAAAACAGACGTCCATTTTGCTATCTAGTTCAGGTAGTTTTAGAGCTGTGTTGTTTCGAATGGTTCCAAAACTGTTAGGAATTATCTTACTAAAGTCGAGAAGTTTTAGAGCTGTGTTGTTTCGAATGGTTCCAAAACACGGTGGACTTTATGAGGGGCTTTATATTGGTTTTAGAGCTGTGTTGTTTCGAATGGTTCCAAAACCTCTTTTATGTATTTGTGGGGTTTTGGCCTGTTTTAGAGCTGTGTTGTTTCGAATGGTTCCAAAACTGATGAAAACAACATTACAGACACTGGTGAGTTTTAGAGCTGTGTTGTTTCGAATGGTTCCAAAACAAACCTGTTTAGGCTAGATACCACAAACAGGTTTTAGAGCTGTGTTGTTTCGAATGGTTCCAAAACCATTGTTTTTTATGTTGCTTAAGGGTAAAGGTTTTAGAGCTGTGTTGTTTCGAATGGTTCCAAAACTGAATTTGATAATATCTATGTTTCTTTTAGGTTTTAGAGCTGTGTTGTTTCGAATGGTTCCAAAACTGATTACTCTCAAGCAAGAGGGAGAAGGATGTTTTAGAGCTGTGTTGTTTCGAATGGTTCCAAAACAGTCCAAAGGTATTTCCCTTTAACCAAAGCGTTTTAGAGCTGTGTTGTTTCGAATGGTTCCAAAACATCAATTTCATCTTGTATGTCTTCAATTGCGTTTTAGAGCTGTGTTGTTTCGAATGGTTCCAAAACTTGTGTTATTACATGAGTACAAATTGGACAGTTTTAGAGCTGTGTTGTTTCGAATGGTTCCAAAACTAGAAAGTGTTTTACTTTATGAGACTAGATGTTTTAGAGCTGTGTTGTTTCGAATGGTTCCAAAACGGTATTCGTACCCAAGAAAGCTTGCACCGTGTTTTAGAGCTGTGTTGTTTCGAATGGTTCCAAAACGCGGGCTACCTGTTACGTTTTCGGGGGCGTGTTTTAGAGCTGTGTTGTTTCGAATGGTTCCAAAACTTTTGTTATCACAATTTTCGGTTGACATCTCTTAGAACTCATCTTATCATAAAGGAGTCTAGTATTGAAATGTGAGAAGGGACATGTTATACGAATATCCAGCTATTTTTCACACGATTGAGGAATCTTGCAGGATTAGTTTTCCCAATTTTGGTCGGATTATTCAGGTAGCTTCTTTATTTAATGTTATGACGAAATCGTCAGTATTTTTGGCTTATATTATTTATTATTATGTGGACCAGGTCTTGCCTGATTTGACGGCAGTAAGTAGTATTCCTAATGAGAAAGAGCTTGTGGTTTTGATTCAGTTAGAACTTGATTGACAGCAAAAAACTCTTGGAGGATAAATTTCCAAGAGTTTTAATTTTTATTAGCCACATAGACTCCAAGGACTACCAAGATTCCCGCTAAGATTTGTAACTGTGAGAAGGGCTCTCCTAAGAAGACTACAGCAGCTAGAATTGAGATAATCGTTGATATGCCAATGAAAGAAGCAGTTCGGTTAACCCCGATAGTTGCGATAGCAAAATTTGAAAGGATATACCCTATAACACTACACCCCAATCCTTGGTACAGGATGGTTATGGCGAACTTTGGATTACTCCAAGGGAGCGTTAAAAGCTCTTTCAAGTTACCCGCTAGAAAGCTACGGCTTAGTGCAAAGAGTCCAAATGTAAGGCAACCACTGGCTAACATAAAATAGCTAATCTCAAAGCTAGTGAATTGACTGGCTTTTTCAACGTCAACGCAATAAAGGGCATAGGAGACAACGGCTAAACCTAAAATGAAGTATCCGACAAGTGAGAAGTTGGTGGAGCCACCCGCAGCGAATACGGCAATAATGATACCGATGAGGGTTGTAGCGACACCTACCACTTGCCAACGACTTGGCCATTCTTTCAAAATAAGACTAGACATGATAAGTGCGACGACCGGAATGCAAGCGAGGAATGCTCCACTTTCAGAGGCAGTAGTCATACGAATCCCAATCGTTTCGCAGATAAAATAGATAATAGGATTAAGGATGGCAATACGTATCAGTGGTTTGAGATTTCTGCCATTTATGACTACCTTTTGTCTTCTTGTGAGAAGATAAAGGTTGACAAAGAAGAAGGCTGTGACAAAACGCCAAGAGATTAAAGCAAGGCCACTGGCCTGTGCTGTAATCGATTTGGTAAATATAAAACTGAGCCCAAAAAGGATCTCGCAGGCAGCTGCAGCCAAACATCCCAAGATGATTTTATTTTTCATTGTCTTACCCCCTGATTATGGATTTCCACCCCTATTATAGCATCTTTAGGTAACGATTTTATGATTCTGAATCTAAAAAGATTTGCAGAATAGCTAGCCCATCTTATATTAGTTACCAATTGAGACAGTTCCGTCTGAGCCAACTTTTATATTTGTATCGTCTTGGCTTAAACAGCATTTTCACCATTTATTTTGGCAGAATTACCGTTCTCGCCGTTCAATTCAGTTGAACCGTCTTTGTTAACTTTAACTGAGGCACTTGAGTCGGTAGAAGAAGAGTCTTTTCTCACCCTACTTGATGATGAAGAAGATGATGAGTTACTTTTATCTTTGGAGTTACCACATGCTGCTAGGGTTAACAAGGCGAGAACTGAGACAGATGCTAAAGTTAATTTAGAAAAAACTCTCATAATAATCTCCCTTTTTTATTAGTAGATTTAATTTAATGAAAACTCATCAAATTAAAAGCACTTCCAGTTGTTTTTACCTAATTGTAATCTCTTAGTAATGTAGGTATTGTATAAGATTAATCTGTTGAAAAGTAAGAGGATTCCTTAAGGGTTGTGATAGATATTTCAAAGTGTTCAGTTCGGTTGTTAGGCTTCTCTTTGTTATAATAAAAAAACAAATGTAGGTGCATTACGTATCAAACGACGATTAAAGTTGACAACGCTATTATTCAGTTTCAGAGGGTTACGGAGTGTCTGTGGAACTCTTCGGATATACGGAAGATGGGATGACACCTATGAGTTGGGTGAATATTGCTTTAGCCTCTTGCGTGACCATGTGTCTACAGAGTTATTTTTCCAATTATCAGGAAATAGAGGAGCTTGCAATTCAGGTTGATTCTAGCTATGAAGAAGGGCATTTCAAGCTTGACATTCATCTACCTAAGGACTTGAATAGTGATAATGAGCAGGAAATCTTGTCTTTTTAGATACTTATTGCCGAGCGAAGAATTTTTTTCGTGAGGATATAGATGTTGATATCAGCTTAGTCAAATAAGCTTGTTATCCGTTGAGAAATTCGTGTTATACTAGTAGCTATAGACAACCTGTTTCACTTGTGGTGGAATGGGTATTGATAGGAGGGCTTGCTATGCAAGACAAACTACATGAAATCCGTGTGTTTGAGAATTTTCAAGAAGAACTATTTGAAACTGGACATGTGATTGTCACTACTGAGGTGGTCGAGAAGTCCTTAAATTATTTTGGTAATGCTCATGGTGGTTATTTATTTACGCTCTGTGATCAGGTGGCAGGACTTGTGGCACTTTCAACAGGAGACTACGCTGTAACTCTTCAGTCCAATATCAATTATTTAAAGGCAGGTCATTTGTCTGACCAACTCAAGATTGAAGGTCTTTGTGTGCATAATGGTAAAACGACCAAGTTGGTAGAAGTCCTCATTACTAATCAGGAGGAAAAAATTCTTACTAGAGCGACCTTTACCATGTATGTGACGGGCTCGATTTCGGAGTAGAGAAGGAATCTTATGTCAGATTTTTAAACTATGGATGACTTTGCAGTCTTTGTAAATGACTACCTGACACCAGACCAATTGAGTATTCAGGAATATTCTTGTGCCTCTGATCAGCAGGAATTTTCTCTTCTTGTGACTATTGATGATTATGAGATGATGTGTCGTTGGCATACCGTCTGGACTTTTTCTAGTATACACCGGATCTTTTTTCAGTCCGTAATGGATTTGGATAATAGTTTTACTATATATGCTGAAAGTCTGACGATGAAGGTACGACTTAGGGACCAAGAACTTATGTTTCAAGTGACTGGGCTGGAGATGGTGGTTATTGGTTTGTCTGAATCCCTTTATTGTTTAGTTGATGGGTCATTCAATGAGAGAGGTAAGCATTTTAGCTACCTTTTTGAAGATAAGAGTGTGAGATCTGAAGGTTGGGTGTTGGATCTTGAAATGTTGAAAAAGAAGCATTTGTAGAAAAAAATTCCTATATACTAGATGATGAGGTTCCAGTTGAGCTGATAAAGCTTAAAAAAGTGATACAAAAGTTAGATTTAGTAACCGTTCGTCATGATGTGAAGGTTGTTCGAAAAGTTTTTTGAGTTTTTTCAGGGATGGCTTTTGATGGTGAGGACAATAGTCTGGAAATGATTGTTCTTGCGTCAGCTACGTATGCCATTTTCAAGTTGAAGGGCCCTGCAACGGCAGCTGTCTGGGGAAGTTTTCATTCTGCGAAGAAACATTGTGAGATGATTGACCAACCAAGTGTAGAGGTTTATCCCCTAGGTAATCATCAGGCTGACGATTATGAGATGAAAGTGTGGATTCCAATAAAGGAGGAAGTATAGATGCGTCTGGACAAGTTTTTGGTAGACTGTGGTGTCGGGAGTCGTAGTCAAGTCAAGACCTTTCTGAAAAAGAAGCAAGTGACCGTAAATGGGCAGGTGGAGACATCACCTAAGACTCAGATTGATGAGGATAAAGACCAAATTGCATACTTAGGTCAGGAGTTGACACATGAGACCTTTGTTTACTATCTCTTAAATAAACCGCAAGGTGTCATTTCAGTAACGGAAGACTCTCGTCATAAGACTGTCCTCGATTTACTCGATGAGACAGCAAGACATAAGCAGGTTTTTCCAGTTGGTCGCTTGGATATTGATACTCATGGTCTTCTTCTATTGACCAATAATGGAGACTTAGCTCACGCTATGCTGTCTCCCAAGAAGCATGTGGACAAGATTTATCAGGCCAAGGTGGCTGGTATTATGGATGAAGAGGATATCTTGGCTTTTGAAAAAGGGATCAAGCTTAAAGACCATACTTGTCAGCCAGCGAAATTAGAGATTGTATCAGTCGACAGGAATGCGAGTACTAGTTTGGTTCAAATTACCATTGCCGAGGGAAAATTCCATCAGGTTAAGCGTATGGTAGCCGCTTGCGGTAAGGAAGTGGCGGATTTACAACGTTTGAAAATGGGACCTTTAAGCCTGCCAAATGATTTAGAGCTTGGTGATTGGCGACGTTTGACACAGGAGGAGTTAGACGCTCTAACTATTTTTGGAATTCCTTTGGCCTAAGATAGTCTAGTAGTTGCGAAATAGGCGGATTTTTGTTACTATTATTGTGATATTCTAGAAGAAAAAACGAGGTAAATTCAAGTGGCATTTGGAGATAACGGACCACGTAAGAAATCATTTTTTGAACGTCTAACAGTATTAGTCGTTTTGATTATGCTAGTAGTAACAGTTGGGGCATTGATTTTCCAAGCAGTCTCAGCTGTCCGTTAAGACGCTATCAAGCGTTTTTTTGTGTATGTCGGAGATTCTTTGGTCTGAGATCAAATTAGAACACAGCATACAAATCAGAAAGAGAGAATATAAATGAGTATGTTTTTAGATACAGCCAAGATCAGTGTCCAAGCTGGTCGTGGTGGTGATGGGATGGTTGCCTTCCGTCGTGAAAAATATGTGCCAAATGGCGGTCCTTGGGGAGGTGACGGTGGTAAGGGTGGCTCAGTCATTTTCAAGGTTGACGAAGGCTTGCGCACCCTTATGGATTTCCGTTATAACCGTAAGTTCAAAGCTAAGAACGGTGAAAAAGGGATGACCAAGGGTATGCATGGTCGAGGAGCTGAGGACCTTATCGTTAGCATCCCGCCTGGTACGACAGTGCGTGACGCTGAAACTGGTAAGGTTATTACTGATATGGTCGAGGATGGCCAAGAGTTTGTCGTTGCTCATGGTGGACGTGGTGGACGTGGAAATATCCGTTTTGCGACACCTCGTAATCCTGCCCCTGAAATCGCTGAAAATGGTGAACCAGGTGAAGAGCGCGAACTTCAATTGGAATTGAAGATTTTGGCTGATGTTGGTTTGGTTGGCTTCCCATCTGTTGGTAAATCAACAATTCTCAGTGTGGTAACGGCAGCAAAACCAAAGATTGGTGCTTACCACTTTACGACAATTGTTCCTAACTTGGGAATGGTCCGTACAAAGTCAGGAGAGAGTTTTGCCATGGCTGACCTCCCAGGATTGATTGAAGGTGCTAGCCAGGGGGTTGGCTTGGGAACACAGTTCCTCCGCCACATCGAGCGTACACGTGTTATCCTTCATGTTATTGATATGTCAGCGAGTGAGGGGCGTGATCCTTACGAGGATTATCTTCAAATTAACAAAGAGCTGGAAACTTACAACTTGCGCTTGATGGAACGTCCACAAATTATTGTTGCTAATAAGATGGACATGCCTGAGGCTGAGGAAAACTTGAAAGAGTTTAAGGAAAAATTGGCTGCTAACTATGATGAATTTGATGAGTTGCCACAAATTTTCCCTATTTCAAGTTTGGCCCATCAAGGTTTGGAAAATCTTTTGGAAGCTACTGCTGAACTACTTGATCAAACAGATGAATTCTTGCTCTATAACGAAGATGATATGGAACAAGAAGAAGTATACTATGGCTTTAACGAAGAAGAACGTCCATTTGAAATCAGTCGTGACGATGATGCGTCATGGGTGCTTTCTGGTGAAAAACTTGAAAAACTCTTTGTCATGACTAACATGGAACGTGATGAATCTATTATGAAATTTGCTCGTCAATTGCGTGGTATGGGAGTTGATGAAGCCCTTCGTGAACGTGGTGCTAAGGACGGCGATATTGTTCGTATTGGTAACTTCGAATTTGAGTTTGTGGATTGACGTTGAAAGACTATCAAGTGCTTCAGCACTTGATAGTCTACGGCGGCCGCTATGGCAACCTCATTACCTGCCTAAAGTGGAGGTTAAGGATTGACTTGTGTCGCATGGATTAGTGTGATATAAATACATGTTGAATACAACAAATTATTGAAAGGAGAGGTTTACAATGGGAAATAAACCAATATCCTTCAAGGATAAAGATGGGAATTTTGTTTCTGCGGCTGATGTCTGGAATCCGAAGAAACTTGAAGAACTCTTTACGCGATTAAACCCTAACCGAAAACTCCGTCTTGAGCGTGAGCGTTTGGCAAGGAAAGAAGCGGCAAAACACCCTGAATTAAATGAAGAAACAGAGCAAGTGTAGTACTTGCCCTGTTTTTTTATTTAAATTGGTAATCAAAAACAGTTACCTCATCAGGAGTAACTGTTTTAATAATTAGGCATTTAAAATTTTGTCCAAGAATTCTTTCAAACGTGGGTGTTGTGGGTTATCGAAGATTTGATCTGGTGTACCATCTTCAAGGAACTCACCGTCTGCAGTAAAGATGACACGGTTAGCAACCTGACGGGCAAATCCCATTTCGTGAGTAACGATAATCATGGTCATACCTTGCTCTGCCAATTCTTTCATAACGTTAAGAACGTCTCCGACCATCTCAGGGTCAAGGGCAGAAGTAGGTTCGTCAAAGAGCATGATGTCAGGATTCATTGCCAAACCACGCGCAATTGCCACACGTTGTTTTTGTCCACCAGATAGGCTATCTGGTGTAGCATCAGCTTTGTCAGAAAGTCCGACACGGTCTAGAAGATCCATAGCTAATTTATCAGCTTCTTCTTTAGTCATGCGTCCCAGTTCAACTGGTGCGAATGTCACATTTTCAAGGACAGTCATGTGTGGGAAGAGGTTGAAATGCTGGAAAACCATCCCGATATTTTCACGGGCTTTGTCAAGGTTTGTCTTAGGGTTTGATAATTCATAGCCATCAACGACTACTTTACCAGAAGTTATTGGTTCAAGTAGGTTAAGAGTACGAAGGAAGGTTGATTTACCTGAACCTGAAGGACCGATGATACATACAACGTCCCCCTCGTAGAATTTGGCGTCAATGCCTTTAAGGACTTCATTGTCGCCGTATGATTTGTGCAAGTCCTGCACATCGATTTTCAATTCAGCCATTATTTAAGTCTCTTTTCTAGTCGTTTAGCCAATTTCGTCAAGCATGTGATGATGACCAAGTAAATGATGGCCAAAATCGCATACATACGGAATGATTGGTAGTTACGAGCAATGATGATTTTACCAGTTTGGAAGAGTTCGACCAAACCGATAGCTGATACGATAGTCGTATCTTTCAATGAGATAACAAATTGGTTGATGAAGTTTGGCAACATCAAACGAACAGCCTGTGGCAAGATGATCTTACGCATTGTTGTATTGTATGGGACACCCAAGCTTCGGCTGGCTTCCATCTGACCAATAGGGACAGCTTCGATACCACCACGCACAATTTCAGCAATGTAAGCACCACCATTAAGTGAAAGGGCTATAGTCGCAGCCACGAAGTTATTGATTGGTGACTGGTGACCGGTGATATTTTCAATCAAGTTCGGAATACCCCAATAGATGAAGGCTGCAACGATCATCAATGGAATACCACGGACAACGTCAACAAAGATTTGTGAAATCACACGAAGGGTCTTGTTTGGTGCAACTGCCATCATACCGAAGATAATACCGATAATCATGGCAATAGCAAATGAAAGAAGGGTCAATCCAAGGGTAATTCCAAGACCTTGGAGAAGTTGTTTATAGTTGTTTTTAATTAAGCCTACGATTGTAGTTTCATCGGGAACATTGGTTGAGCTCTTTTCTTTAGATTTGTTATTGTCAAGGTATTTGTTGATAATCTTATCGTAAGTACCGTCTTTAACAATAGCAGCTAAACCATTGTTGAACATTTCAATCAACTCAGGGTTAGCCCCTTTTTTAACAGCAAAGCCAACTTTACCAGTAGAGATTCCCTTAATAGGTGTTTCAAAGTTACGTCCTTGTTGGATAGCGTATAGAAGTACGGCTTCATCATCCATAAGGGAATCGATTGAACCAGAGTTCAAGCTATCATACATAGTAGAAGCTTCATCGTATGCACGAAGCGTGAAGCCATATTTGTCGGCATTCTCTTCTAACCAAGAGTAAGAAGATGTTCCGTTTTTGGCACCAACAGTCTTACCTTTGAGATCTTCATATTTCTTAATGTTAGAGCCTTTTTTCACAGCTAAACGAATGTTTGAAGTGTAGTAAGGATCTGAGAAATCAAAGATTTGTTTACGGGCATCAGTGATGGTCATACCAGCCAATACCGCATCGGCTTGGCTAGATTGAACGGCATTAAGTGATGCATCGAAACCAGGGTTAGTTAATTTAACATTGAAACCTTGGTTTTTAGCAATGGCATTGATGATGTCAACGTCGATACCAACATACTTACCAGAACCATTTTGATATTCAAATGGTGCAAACGATGAGTCCATTGAGATGGTGTAAGTTTCCTTAGTAGGAGTAGCTTTTGCATTAGCATCACCAGTCAAGTTAAGAGCTTCCGACGGTTTTGACGATGAAGATTTTGAAGAAGCTTTTGCTGAGTCACCCAACCATTTGGTCATGATTTCATCGTAGGTACCGTCTTCCTTCATTTCCTTAAGGGCTTCATTGAAATCCTTGATAAGACTTTCGTGCTTTCCACCTTTTTTTACAGCGAAAGCGAAGCTACCGATAGATTCAGGCTTTATGTTGATAGCATAGTCTTTACCTTGACCAATAGCATATTGAACAACTGGTGTGTCGTCCATGGCTGCATAAACTGAACCAGAGTCCAAACTGTTGTTCATCAAGTCACTAGTGTCAAAAGTTTTAACAGTGAAACCATACTTGCTAGCGTTTTTATCAAGCCAGGTTTGAGCGGCGGTACCATTTTTAACACCAACTGTTTTACCTTTCAATTGTTTGTAGTCGCTGACTTTGTCGTTACTACGAGTGTAAATAACAATTGATGTGTCGTAATAAGTGTCTGAAAAAGTGAAGACCTTCTTACGTGCATCGGTTACAGTTGTACCTGCCATGAGGGCGTCTGCTTGTCCTGACTGAACTGCGTTAACGGCTGCATCAAAACCAGGATAAGTTTGGTTAACATCCCAATTCTTACGTTTGGCAACTTCGTTGATAATATCAACATCGATACCCTTGTAGGTCTGATCAGAGTCTTTGAATTCAAATGGGGCATAGGCTGTATCTGAAACTACTGAAATCGTTCTAGCAGATGCCTTAGCTCCGAAAACAAAGAGAGCTGACATGACACTCAAAAAGAGTGTCAGAAGTTTTTTCTTCATTATAAAAAGTTCTCCTTTATAAAATACCTTTCTATTCTATCAAAAAAAGCCCTTGTTATCAAACTCTGAGAAGCATCATGTTATAAAATATAACAATAATTGTTAATTGTGAGAGTTGTTTTAGAAGAAGTTGACAAGTTTGTGTCAATTCGTTACACTGTACCCTAATACAGGGAAGATTAGTTACAGGAGCTGAAAATGAAGAAAAGTATGCTTGAGAAATACACCAGCCGATATGATAAAGTCCCTAGTTGGCTGATGATTATGCTTTCCTGTTTTATTGCCTCTGGATATGTCCTTATAGGTGGATTTCTAGCAGGGATTGTTGTGGGAGTTCCCATGACTGTTATTCTTTCATTCTTGATATTTAATGGCAACATTCAGTTTCGGAATATAAATACGATTTTCACTAAACTGTTTTCAAGCTTGTATTTTCAGCTGGGAACCTTTGTCTTTACTGCCTTAGTTATCTTTATCTGAGTTAAAGTTGTTGAAAAACGTCCCATTCATACACTCGGATTTTTTAAGGGGAATATTTGCTTGAACTTACTTAAGGGGTGGGGCTTTGGGACTCTACTCTTGTTAGCGAGTTTCCTTGGGACTTCTTTACTTGGTGGCTTAGAGTTTGTAAAAGTGGACTTTTCTCAAAGAATCTTTATATATCTCTTATCTTTGATTCCTTTCTAGTTTATCCAGGGCGGGACTGAGGAATTGGTGACATGTGGTTGGCTACTCCAGACGGTGACTAGTAAATTGAACCTTTCCTGGGGAATTGCTATTTCAAGTTCTCTCTTTTCAATACTACACCTAGGAAATCAAGGTGTCACTGCCTTGTCTCTTATCAGTATTATTCTAGTAGGAGTCCTCATGGCTCTTTACATGCTCAAGACAGATAATATCTGGGGAGTGGCATCCCTTCATGGTGCTTGGAACTTTACGCAAGGAAATCTAGTTGGCGTGGCAGTCAGTGGACAGAATGCAGGTGATAGCCTATTGCGCTTCCCTACCAAGTCAGGTGTACCGGATTGGTTATCAGGTGGAGCCCTTTGGTCTAGAAGGTAATATTATCACCTGTATCGTTCTCCTGATTGGTATTGTTATTCTTCGACTACAATTGAAAAAAGAAAATTCTTAAGGCTGAGTTCTAAAGACTCGGTCTTTTTACTTCTATGTTAAAATAGAAGAAAGGTTTGAAAAAGGGGACGAGATGATAGTAAAGCTTGATGGGCTCATATTGAAATTGAAAATAGTGGTTAGCCTTATATTTTCCGTCTTGTCTCTATGGATCCTTTTTCCTGAGCTTATTAGAGGTTCCCTTCGTGAAGATCTAGTCAAGCAGTTCCTTGGTCTCATTGTTTTATTTTGGCTCTTATTATCCATTGTTCTTCTCATAGATGGTATTGTAAATCTCAAAGGTCATGGAAAACTGTTGGAACTTGATGACAATTCTTTGACCTACTACGGCCAAGTATTTGGACGCAAAACCTTTGAAATTCCCTTATCAGAGATTGAGTTTGTCAAGAAGGCTTGGTCAACGCAGATGGAGGATATTGAACGCTCTTCGACGGTGAGATATTCTTTGAAATGCATCGAGCATGTCTTTGACTTGATGCTGAAGTTGATGATAAAAAGAGATATCAGGTCTTGCTTATCTTCTTCAAAAATGGGGAGATAGCCATTACCTATGACAAAAACTTGGTCATCAATCACGGAAGAAACGTACCTATGTCGCAAAGATGCGAATGATTGAGATTCCACTTACAAGTGGGGAGATTTTCTCCGATCAAGAGATAAATGATTGCATAAATGAAAGGAAAAACCATGATAGATAGAAAAGAAGACAACCAATTTCATTTGGTTTCTAAATACGAACCCTCAGGAGATCAGCCCCAGGCTATCGAAACCTTGGTTGATAATATCAAAGGTGGGGAGAAGGCTCAAATTTTAAAGGGTGCGACAGGGACAGGTAAGACCTATACCATGAGTCAAGTCATTCAACGTGTTAATAAGCCAACTCTGGTTATCGCCCACAATAAGACCTTGGCAGGCCAGCTCTATGGTGAGTTCAAGGAGTTTTTCCCAGACAATGCTGTAGAGTATTTTGTTTCCTATTATGATTATTACCAGCCAGAGGCTTATGTGCCTTCATCAGATACCTATATTGAAAAAGATAGCTCTATTAATGATGAAATTGATAAACTCCGTCACTCAGCGACATCAGCCCTATTGGAACGCAATGATGTAATTGTTGTGGCTTCCGTGTCTTGTATTTACGGTTTGGGTTCGCCAAAAGAATATGCGGATTCAGCTGTTAGCCTGCGTCCTGGTCAAGAAATTTCTCGGGACAAGTTGCTCAATGACTTGGTTGATATCCAGTTTGAGCGTAACGATATTGATTTTCAACGCGGAAAATTCCGTGTACGTGGCGATGTGGTTGAAATTTTCCCTGCCAGCCGTGATGAAAATGCTTTTCGAGTGGAATTTTTCGGTGATGAGATTGACCGTATCTGTGAAATTGAAAGTTTGACAGGACGTAATCTCGGTGAAGTTGAGCACCTTGTTCTTTTTCCGGCTACTCACTTTATGACCAATGAAGAGCATATGGAAGAAGCTATCAAGAATATTATGGAAGAGATGGAGGTTCAGGTTAATCAATTTGAAGCCGAGGGTAAACTCATCGAGGCTCAACGTATTCGTCAACGGACAGAATACGATGTCGAAATGCTTCGTGAGATGGGTTACACCAATGGTATCGAAAACTACTCACGTCACATGGATGGTCGTAAAGAAGGTGAGCCACCGTTTACTCTACTTGATTTCTTCCCAGAAGATTTCCTCATCATGATTGATGAAAGTCACATGACCATGGGACAGATTAAAGGAATGTATAACGGAGACCAAGCCCGTAAGAAGATGCTTGTCGATTACGGCTTCCGTTTACCATCGGCTCTTGATAACCGTCCCCTTCGTCGTGAAGAATTCGAAAGTCATGTGCATCAGATTGTCTATGTGTCAGCGACACCAGGTGACTATGAGATGGAGCAGACTGAGACTGTCGTTGAGCAAATCATCCGTCCGACAGGACTTCTTGATCCAGAAGTCGAAGTTCGTCCAACTATGGGTCAAATGGATGACCTCCTTGGTGAAATCAATGCCCGTACTGAAAAAGGAGAGCGTGTCTTTGTAACAACTTTGACTAAGAAGATGGCTGAGGACTTGACCGATTACCTCAAGGAAATGGGAGTCAAGGTCAAATACATGCACTCTGATATTAAGACTTTGGAGCGTACTGAGATTATCCGTGACTTGCGTTTGGGTGTCTTTGATGTTCTTATTGGGATTAACCTTCTTCGTGAGGGTATTGACGTTCCTGAAGTTAGTCTGGTTGCTATTTTGGATGCTGATAAGGAAGGTTTCCTTCGTAATGAACGTGGGCTTATCCAAACGATTGGACGTGCTGCCCGAAATAGTGATGGGCACGTTATCATGTATGCGGATAAGATTACGGAGTCTATGCAGAAAGCTATGGATGAAACTGCTCGTCGTCGTGAAATCCAAATGGCCTATAATAAGGAGCACGGTATTACTCCGCAAACGATTAAGAAAGAAATTCGTGACCTTATTTCGATTACCAAGACCAATGAAGCAGAAGTGGCAGAGGATACTGTGAACTACTGTGCCATGAACAAGAAAGAACGCCAAGAAGCCATCAAGAAACTTCAAAAGCAAATGCACGAAGCGGCAGAGCTGCTTGATTTTGAATTGGCAGCCCAAATTCGTGATATGGTTCTAGAGCTGAAGAGTATGGATTAAGGCTAGGTTCATTACTTAGGAAATATAAGTAAGAAAGGAAATATATGTCACGTTCACAAGCAACTATTTTGACCAACATGTGTCTCATTGAAGATGGCCGTGGAAACATTGTCATGCAAATCCGCGATCCAAAACGTTATTCTTGGTCGGGAGCAGCCCTACCCGGTGGTCATATCGAAGCACATGAAGGTCTAGTAGAATCAGTTATCCGTGAGGTAAAGGAAGAAACTGGTTTGACCATCAAAAGTCCTAAATTGGTCGGTATGAAGCACTGGTACACGACAGATGACGAACGGTACTTGGTTTTCCTCTATAGAACCTCGGATTTTGAAGGGGATCTTCGTTCAACGGAAGAGGGAGAAGTCCGGTGGGTTGCTCGAGAGGAGGTAGTTCATATGGATTTAGCCTATGACATGCTTAATCTCCTTCGTGTGTTTGAAGAGGATAATCTTTCAGAACTCTTCTATCGTGAGCGCCTTGAAAATGACTTCTTAAGAGAATTTTGGTGAAAAATGAACTATTTATTCAAATGAATGAATAGTTTTTTTTAGTCTTTGAAATTAGATAGAAAACTTTAAAACAAACGATTTTCGGAATTTATAACGATTCTGAAATTAATAAAAATAAAAACAAATCAATAAAAGTCTATTTTTGCGTTGACAAATGTATAATAATACATTATTATACTTACATAGTTAATAAATATAGAAAAGAGATTGATTATGAAACCGTGGAAAAAACTTTTATTGGGCCTTGCAGGTATCTTTGCTTTGACATCTTTAGCGGCTTGTTCTTCATCGACTAACACATTAGATAAAGTAAAAAATAAGGGGACTTTGACTATGGCTCTTAATCCCCACTTTGCCCCTTTTGAATTTAAAACAATCCAAGATGGTAAGGATACTATTGCTGGGGCAGACATCGAAATTGCCAAGGCTATTGGTGATGAACTAGGTGTGAAAGTCAAATTCTCTGAAATGTCTTTTGACAATGTCCTAGCCAGTGTTCAATCTGGTAAAGCTGATATTGCGATTTCTGGTATATCAGCTACTAAAGAACGTCAGAAAATTTTCGACTTTTCAGATACTTACTATGATTCTGAAACGGTTCTTCTTGTCAAAAAAGATGCCACAGAAAAAACCTACAAACAAATCAGCGACTTTTCTAAGAAATCTATAGCTGTTCAAAAAGGCTCAATTCAAGAAAATATTGCCAAAGCTAACTTGTCGGATGCCAATGTGGTTTCCTTGGCGCAACCTGGTGAAGCTATCAATGAGTTGAAATCAGGTCAAGTCGAAGGAGTGGTGCTAGAAAAGGCTATCGCGAAAGGTTATGTGGACCAAAATAGTGATTTAACTATGTCAGATATTGCTCTAAAATCAGATTCAAACGATGCTTACGCTGTAGCGATGCCTAAGGGCAGTGATGATCTTAAAGCCAAGGTTAATAAGATTATCGCTAAACTCAAAAAAGAAGGTAAAATTGACAGCTATGTTCAAGATGCCTACGCTCTTTCACTTAAGAGTTCTAGCAAATCAGGAGTCACAATATGAAGAAATTTTGGTTTATGCTTACAGCCCTAGTTGCCACGTGTTTTCTTGTTGCATGTAGGGGGAGTCAAGGAGTGAGCACAAAAACGATTAAGGAAAATAAGAAAATTGTCGTAGCGACAGAGTCTGAATTTGCACCATTTGAATTCAAATCGTTGGTCAATGGCAAGGATACCTTAGTTGGAGCAGACATCGAGTTGGCTAAAGCTATCGGGAAAAAACTTGGTGTGAAAGTTGAATTTTCTGTTATGTCTTTTGACAATGTCCTTGCTAGTGTGCAAAGTGGTAAAGCAGACATTGCCATTGCAGGGATCTCGGTAACAGACGAGCGTAAAAAAGTCTATGATTTTTCTGATAGCTACTATACCTCTGAAAATGTAGTGATTGTCAAAAAAGACAAGGTAAATGATTTTACAAGTGCTGATAGTCTCGCTAAACAAACTGTCGGTACGCAAAAAGGGTCTGTTCAAGAAACAATTGCTAAGAAACAACTCTCTAAGGCAAGTGTGGTTTCACTCGCTTCAAATGGCGAGATGATTAACGAACTCAAGTCAGGACAGATTCAAGCGGTTGTCCTTGAAAAAGCTATTGCAGAAGGTTATATCGCACAAAATGATGATTTAACCCTTGCCAGCTTTAACCTTAAGTCAGATGGTTCAGATGCTTATGCAGTCGCGATACGTAAGGGTTCGGACGATTTACTTAAAGAAATCAATGCTGTCATCAAGGAGACCAAGGAGTCTGGAAAATTTGACCAATGGTTAAAAGAAGCATCAAGTTACAAACAAAGTAAGTAAACTCAAAAGATTTTCTATTTTGCATTGAATAAAAGTTCTTTTAGAAACTTTTATTAGGTAATGTCGGACGTTAGCGAACTTCTTTGAAGTTTCATGACTAAGTTCTCGAAATTTTCGAGCATCTGAAACAAGCCCGCTTCAGGTGTTTTCATCACGGCGAAAAGTCTCGATTAGAGCTAGCTTTGGCAGCTAAAGGGAATTCTCAAAACATTCTTAAATCTAAAATGAGGAATACCCCATTTTTTATTGAATTCTCTGCTAAAAACAGTTATTATCAAAGTAGGTAAGTCTTCCAAAAATGACAAATAAAATTGTAGACAGAGCTCGATAAAAGCAAGGAGAAACGATGAAGCTACCACGTTTTGGTGTTGAAGAATGGCTTAATATCCATGAAAAATCTGCCATTTATGATATCGCAGGAGTTTCAATTAAGGCCCTTACAATGAGAGAATTATTTGACCTATCAGGCCTTGATAAGGATGCCTTTTTTTCTCAATTACTAAAGAAAAAAATGGATTACGGCTGGATTGAAGGTTCACCAGAGTTCAAAACTCAGGTAGCTAGCTTATACAAGAACATGCCAGTTGATAATATCCTCCAAACCAACGGAGCTACAGGAGCTACTATGTTAGCGCTTTATGCTCTCATTGAGCCTGAGGACCATATCATCTCCATGTATCCAACCTATCAACAGCTCTATGACATTCCCAAGTCACTAGGAGCGGAAGTGGATCTCTGGGAAGTTGAGGAGGACAAGGGCTGGTTGCCTGATTTGGACCAACTACGTCGTCTGATTCGTCCCAATACCAAGATGATTTGCATTAACAATGCTAACAATCCGACCGGTGCCCTTATGGATGCTGCTTATCTTGGGGATCTAGTGGCTATCGCTAAAGAAGTGGGAGCCTATATCTTTTCAGATGAGGTCTATTGTAGTTTTGACCAGCCTGCACCTTCTATCGTCGATTTATATGAAAAGGGAATTGCGGTTAACAGTCTTTCAAAGACCTATTCGATTCCTGGTATTCGAGTCGGCTGGGTGGCTTCTAATACTAAGGTGGCAAACATACTACGTGACTACCGCGATTACACAATGATTTGCGCCGGTGTCTTTGACGATATGGTGGCTACCCTTGTTTTGGAAAATAAAGAAGCCATCTTGGAACGTAATCGTCAGATTATAGAGGAAAATCTAGCTCTTATGGATGAGTGGATTGCCAAAGAGCCTAAGGCTAGCTGGATTCGTCCTGCTAGTGTGTCAACCTCCTTCGTCAAATTAGATGTTGATCGTCCCATTGAAGTGTTTGCCTTAGAGCTTCTACAGGAGTACGGTGTACTTGTGGTTCCAGGTAACCGTTTTGACAAGGAGTCACATGTCCGTATTGGTTATTGTTGCGATAAGGAAGTTCTTCAAAAGGGCTTGGAAAAACTGTCGCAATTTCTTAATAAATGTTGACAATGTTACTAATTTTAAATAAAATAAACAAGCAAAAAATATATTTATACAGGAGTTTCTTATGAAAAAACTTTTCCTCGGGGCGATGGCTTTCCTTGTTGCTGTAACTTTGGTAGCTTGTGGGTCAAAAAAAGACGCTGACGAATCTATTAAAGAAAATAAAAAACTTGTCGTGGCTGTCAGCCCAGACTATCCACCATTTGAGTTCAAAACTTTGGTAGATGGTAAAGACCAAGTAGTTGGTTCAGATATCAAGTTGGCACAAGCTATTGCGAATGAACTCGGTGTTAAGCTTGAAGTTACAACAATGAGCTTTGATAACGTGCTCTCAAGCCTTCAATCAGGTAAGGCTGATCTTGCTATTTCAGGTATCTCAGTAACAGACGAACGTAAGAAAACCTTTGATTTCTCAGATCCTTACTACGAAACACAAAATGCTATCATCGTTCGTAAAGGTCAAGAGTCTACTTACTCAAGTCTTGATGCTCTCAAAGGTAAGAAAGTAGCAGTTCAAAAAGGTACCATTGAAGAAGGTCTTGCTAAGAAACAATTGAAAGATTCAACAGTCATATCACTTACAGCAATGGGTGAGGCGATTAACGAGGTGAAATCTGGTCAAGTTGATGCTGTTGACCTTGAAAAACCAGTAGCAGAAGGTTACGTGGCACAAAATTCAGATTTGGCCTTGGCAAGTGTTGCCCTCAAAGTTGATGATGGCGATGCAAAAGCAGTCGCTATGGCTAAAGGCAACGACAAATTGAAAGAAGCAGTCAATAAAGTCATCAAAAAATTGAAAGCAGATGGTACTTACGACGAGTATATCAAGGATGCTTCTAAATATACAGCAGCTGAATAAATCAGTAGCTAGGGGAGATGAATCCTCTAGTTTTTTGTATAGGAAAAACCTTTGATAGTTTTAGTAGACTTAGAAGTCAACTGTAATAGCAAAAAGTTCCTAAACTTAAATATATTTCTTGACAGAAAAAGGCGAGTCTTGTATACTTGGATAGAACGTGTAAAATGTTACTTTATCTTGAGGAGGTGAATTCAATGTCAAAAGTAGTAGTACGTAAAAACGAATCACTTGACGACGCTCTTCGTCGTTTCAAACGTTCTGTGACTAAAGCTGGTACTCTTCAAGAGGCTCGTAAACGTGAACATTACGAAAAACCTTCTGTAAAACGTAAACGTAAATCAGAGGCAGCTCGCAAACGTAAAAAAATCTAATTAAGAATGAAATTAACAGAAAAAAAGCTTGAGTATTTTCAAGCTTTTTTCTTTTTATCGAATAAATAAGTCAGTTAGTAGTCATGAGAAACAAAAAATAGGACGTCTGAGATTTCAGACGTCCTAAGTTTCATGTGTCTTTAGTTGAACAAATAAAGATTATTTGTTTGCAAGAAGGTCGCGTATTTCAGCAAGCAATTCTTCTTGTGATGGACCAGCTTCTTCAGCAGCTTCTTCAGCTTGATTCAGTTTTAATAGTCTATCTGATTTTGTAAATTTTAACAAGGGTTTCGCTCATGAAAAATCAATTTTATTTTACTTTCATTTTTCGTCATGTTATAATTAGGGGTAATGCAATTATGGTAAGGTAGGGGGTGATTAGATGGTAATTGATAAAACTTTAATAGAAGATATTAAGAGCAGTACCAATATCGTCGACGTGATTGGTGAAGTTGTCAGTCTTAATCGGGCTGGTCGTAATTACCTCGGCTTGTGCCCGTTCCATAAGGAAAAAACTCCCTCATTTAACGTTATTGAGGATAGGCAGTTTTACCATTGCTTTGGTTGTGGCAAGTCTGGCGATGTCTTCAAATTTTTAGAAGAATATCGTCAGATTTCTTTTCAAGAAAGTGTCAAGGTTTTGGCAGATCGACTAGGTATCGCAGTTAGTATAGATGTGCCAAGGCAAGTTCAGCGGCAAAATTCTCCTAATCAAGCTTTTTATGATCTTCATGAGGATGCGCTTAAGTTTTACCACGCAGTCCTCATGACGACCAAGATAGGAGAAGCGGCGCGTGCCTACCTCTATGAGCGTGGAATGACTGACGAGTTACTCAAGACTTTTCAAATTGGCTTATCCCCTGACGAACCAGATTATCTCTACCAGTCAGTTTCAAAAAAATATGACGAAGAGGTGCTGACAGAATCAGGTCTTTTTAATCTTTCTGAAAATAATCGTATTTTCGATACTTTTAAAAATCGAATCATGTTTCCACTCAAAAATGAGTTTGGAAAGACAATCGGTTTTTCAGGACGTGTTTGGACTAAGGAAGATATAGAGAAGGGACAGGCCAAGTACAAAAATACAAGGGCTACCCGTATTTTCAATAAGTCCTACGAACTCTACCACTTGGATCAGGCTAAACCAGTGATACAGAAGACACATGAGGTTTATCTGATGGAGGGGTTCATGGATGTCATTGCCGCCTATAGAGCTGGGCATGTTAATGCAGTGGCTTCTATGGGAACGGCTCTGACTTCTGAGCATGTCAATCGTCTTCGCAAACTGACTAAAAAAATAGTTCTAACCTATGATGGTGATAAACCTGGGCAAAATGCGATTGCCAAGTCTTTGGAACTGTTATCGGATTTTCAAGTTGATATAGTTAAAATTCCAGACAGTATGGATCCTGATGAATATCTACAGAAAACATCCGAAAAGGCCTTGGGTAAACTCTTGGTTGAGTCCCGCATTTCAGATGTGGAATTTTGGATTGGACAGCTCAAGCCTGCTAATGTAGATAACCTTCAAGCGGAAATTGCCTATGTCGAGCAGATTGCAAAGATTATTGCTAAGTCGCCTTCTGTAACGGCACAAAATTCCTACATTTCTAAGGTGGCTGACCTTTTGCCAGACTTTGATTTTTTCCAAGTTGAGCAAGCGGTCAATAACGCACGGTTGACCATGAGAAATCAGCAGATGGCTCAATTATCAGCTGCTAGTAATAGTGCTTACGAGTCTTCAGCATCAGGATTTAGAGGGACGGTCAAACTACCTTCTACACCTAAGATTACAGGTCTTCGTCGCGCGGAAAATCAACTCTTCCATCGCATGCTTAATCATCCTATGATTTTAAATGACTATCGTATGCGGGATGACTTTTTCTTCCAAACACCTGAGTTAGAAGAACTCTTTCAGATTTTGAAGCGAGATGGTCAAATTGATACGGTAGCCTTGTCTGTGCTTTCTCAAGAAGTACAAACAGCCTATTATCAGGTTTTAGAGGAAATTTTGCCACCTGAAACCAATTTAGAGGAAGTCCAGGCTATTGAAGAGCGTAGAAATCATTTTCTGAGGGAACAGGACTTCCGTAAGCAAAGTAAACAAATAAGAGAATCAAGTAACCACGGTGATGTGGATGCAGCGGTGGAAGCCCTGCAAATGCTCATCGCCCAAAAACGAGATATGGAGTAACACATGGCAACGAAAAAACAAAATACAGCATTTAACGTTCAAGTCGCTGATTTCATTCGTAATCACAAAAAAGCTGGTACAGCAATTGATGATGAAATCACAGAAAAACTAGTTATCCCATTTGTTTTAGATGCTGATGGGATTGATGACCTTTTGGAACGTTTGACAGATGGTGGTATCTCTATTACTGATAAAGATGGAAATCCTTCATCTAAATATGTTGTTGAGGCACCAAAACCAGAAGAGCTTACAGACGAGGAGCTTCTTGGTTCAAACTCAGCTAAAGTCAATGACCCTGTTCGTATGTATCTCAAAGAGATTGGGGTAGTGCCTCTCTTGAGTAACGAAGAGGAAAAAGAATTGGCTATCGCTGTTGAAAATGGTGATTTGGAAGCTAAACAACGTTTGGCAGAAGCCAACCTTCGTTTGGTAGTCTCAATCGCTAAACGCTATGTCGGACGTGGCATGCAGTTCTTGGACTTGATTCAAGAGGGTAACATGGGGCTTATGAAAGCCGTTGATAAATTTGACTACTCAAAAGGTTTCAAGTTTTCAACTTATGCGACATGGTGGATTCGTCAAGCAATTACACGTGCCATCGCAGACCAAGCACGTACCATCCGTATCCCAGTTCACATGGTTGAAACTATCAATAAATTGGTACGTGAGCAACGTAACCTCTTGCAAGAGTTGGGACAAGACCCAACACCTGAGCAAATTGCTGAGCGTATGGATATGACACCAGATAAGGTTCGTGAAATCCTTAAGATTGCTCAAGAGCCAGTTTCTCTTGAGACACCTATCGGTGAAGAGGATGATAGCCATTTGGGTGACTTTATCGAGGATGAAGTGATAGAAAATCCAGTAGATTACACAACTCGTGTCGTTCTTCGTGAACAATTGGATGAGGTGCTTGATACCCTTACAGACCGTGAAGAAAATGTTCTACGTCTCCGTTTCGGTCTTGATGATGGTAAGATGCGTACCTTGGAAGATGTTGGTAAAGTCTTCAACGTTACTCGTGAACGTATTCGTCAGATCGAAGCTAAAGCCCTTCGTAAATTACGCCATCCAAGTCGCAGCAAACAACTTAAAGACTTTATTGAAGACTAAGATAGTAAATGGAAGGGGCCTGATTGTTAGGCCCTGATTTTGGAGGAAAAGCTATGTCTGAAGTGAAATACACTGAAGAAGAAATTGAAAAAATCAAAGACCGTATCTTGGAAGCCTTAGAAATGGTCATTGACCCAGAGTTGGGGATTGATATTGTCAACCTAGGCCTCATTTACGATATCCGTTTCCAACAAGACGGTTATACTGAAATCGATATGACCTTGACGACTATGGGCTGTCCTTTGGCAGATCTTTTGACAGACCAAATCTATGACGCTATGAAAGAAGTACCTGAAGTCACTAAGACTGAGGTTAAGTTGGTCTGGACACCAGCATGGACTATTGAAAAGATGAGTCGCTACGCTCGTATCGCTCTAGGTATTCGTTAGGAGAAGATTATGAAAACGCTAGCTATCGTTGTCCCTTGTTACAATGAGGAAGAGACTATCCCTCCTTTTTTAGAGGCTTGTCAGGTAGTTGAACGACAAATGGCCAATCAGTTGACTTTCAACTACTATTTTGTCAATGACGGTTCTAAAGATCGAACTTTGGATGTTTTGAGACAGGTTTCAAAGCAATTTGAAAATGTTCACTACCTCTCTTTCTCTCGTAATTTTGGAAAGGAAGCAGGCTTGCTTGCAGGACTAGAAGCAGCTGAAGGTGACTACGTCACAGTGATGGATGCCGATCTTCAGGATCCACCTGAACTTCTTATCGAGATGTATGCCAAAATCCAAGAAGGTTACGACGTTGTCGGGACTCGACGTGCTGACCGCAAGGGTGAACCGCCGATTCGTTCCTTTTTTGCTAAGGCCTTCTATTGGTTAATTAATAAAGTTTCTGACACAGAAATGGTAGACGGGGCGCGTGATTTCCGTTTGATGACGCGTCAAGTTGTTGATGCCATCCTAGAGCTTAAAGAAGTTAACCGTTTTTCAAAAGGGCTCTTTTCATGGGTTGGCTTTGATGTAGCCTACGTCTCTTATGAAAATCGTGAACGCGTTGCCGGAGAAACCTCGTGGTCTTTCTGGAAATTATTGAGCTATTCACTTGACGGCTTTATCAACTTTTCCGAAGTGCCTTTGAAACTTGCTACTTGGGCAGGAACCTTTTCATTCTTAATTTCTTTGGTTGGAATTTTCTTTGTCGTTATCCGAAAACTAACTATAGGTGGGAGTGTTGCAGGCTGGGCAAGCCTTGTCTCAATCATCCTCTTTATCGGAGGAATCCAACTCTTAGCCTTGGGAATCATCGGGAACTACATCTCAAAGATTTTCCTAGAAACCAAGAAACGACCGGTTTATATTGTTAAGGAAAAAGGGTGAAAGAATGAGTGAAAAAAAGAAAACAATTAACGCCTTTGTGTTAATTGTTCTTTTGTTTGGTTTAATATCATTATTTGCCTCTTATCCTCTTTCAAATGGAGATGAAGGTTTCCATATGGCAAAAAGTTACTCAGTATTTTCTGAGACATCCCCTAAGGAGACCTCGAAAAAAAGATTAAGAGAGATTGAGCTTACTGCCATTAGTCAACCTAAACAAATTTCTATAAGAAAATTTTATAGTGAAAAGATTGATAGTGTTGCTAATGATGGAATTAAATTTAATGTTTTAACTGACCAAAATCTAACATCAAAAATAGATGTTGGGCATCTTGTACCTGCAATTGGTCTACTCCTAGGAAGATTGTTTTACCCAAGCTACGGTGTAATGCTATTATCTGCTAGATTATTTAATTTAATCTTCTTTGTGGGAGGAATGTATCTAATTTTTAGAAGGGCCAAGTTTGACCATCTGATTTTCTTGATGATATTTACTGTCCCTTTTATGCAGAAAATAGCTAGTCCATCATATGATATCTTTGCGTTTCTTGCTGTAGCATCCTTTGGGACAAATTTCTTATATTTGAGTCAGTTAAAAAAAGTATCAGATGTAAGGAGAGAAGATGTTGTTTATACATTAATGACTATAGCATTGATTTTGTTGACAAAACTTAACTATATTTTTGCTTTACCAGTATTATTGGGGATTCCAATAGTATATAAACCTATATTATCAGCACTTAAACGTTGTTCGAGAATAACGAGAGTATTATTAACAATTGTAACTAGTCTATTATTCTTTATTGTTGGTTTATTTGTCCACAGAGTCTATAATATTATCGATTTGATAAAGGTATTTTTCAATAATTACTTTAATGTTGCGACTATGGGGGGAAGAGGTACAACTTTATTTTCTGTAGTTCAGGATAATCTCCCAGAGATAGTGAATATATGTTGGATTGTTTGTTTAGTATTGGTAATGATGTCAACTCAAAAGAGTGAGTACAAATTACCTACCGCTCTAGCCGGTCTAATAGTTTATCTATTAAATTGGTTTGGTATATTTTTAGGCTTTTATAGCTCACATCCTGAACATTTGCCTTTTGATGATCTGACAGGTAGATATTTACATGCATACATTATTTTTCTTATACCATTGATGTCCTGGTTAGGATTTAAAATGAATTTTAGAATATCCCCAAAAGCTAGGTATTATATTGCTATTTTTTCAACAGCTAGTGTTTTAATATTATATTTAATTACTATCGTCTATAGAGGATTTATCTTGGGGACTACACCTACGTGGAAAAACTAAGGATGAAAGCAGATTTTTTCTGCTTTTTTTGTTAAAATAAAACTAATAGTATTGAATTACGAGGAGAAAAATATGATTCTAGTAACAGGTGCAAATGGCCAACTCGGAACTGAACTTCGTCACCTACTTGATGAACGTAACGAAGAGTATGTAGCAGTAGATGTGGCAGAAATGGACATCACAGATGCCGAAAAAGTAGATGAAGTGTTTGCGGAAGTAAAACCAACCTTGGTTTATCACTGTGCTGCTTACACAGCTGTTGATGCTGCTGAAGATGAAGGCAAAGAGCTTGACTACGCTATTAACGTGACTGGTACTGAAAATGTCGCTAAGGCTGCAGAAAAACATGGTGCAACGCTTGTTTATATTTCAACGGACTACGTTTTTAATGGTGAAAAACCAGTCGGTCAAGAGTGGGAAGTTGATGATAAACCAGATCCACAGACAGAGTATGGTCGTACAAAACGTATGGGTGAAGAGCTAGTTGAAAAACATGTGACTAACTACTACATTATCCGTACTTCCTGGGTGTTCGGTAACTATGGTAAAAATTTTGTCTTCACTATGCAAAACCTTGCTAAAACTCACAAGACGCTGACAGTCGTTAATGACCAACATGGCCGTCCAACTTGGACACGTACTTTGGCAGAGTTTATGACTTATTTGGCTGAAAACCGTAAGGAATATGGTTACTATCACTTGTCAAATGATGCAACAGAAGATACAACTTGGTATGACTTTGCGGTTGAAATTCTCAAAGATACTGATGTTGAAGTGAAACCTGTTGATTCAAGTCAATTCCCAGCTAAAGCTAAACGTCCTCTTAACTCAACAATGAGTTTGGCTAAGGCTAAGGCAACAGGATTTGTCATCCCAACATGGCAAGATGCTTTGAAAGAGTTTTATAAACAGGAAGTGAAATAATGACAAGGAAAAGAGTGCTTTTATGTAGCTTGTTACTTAGTCTTTTATATGTCATTCCGATTGCTTTTTTCAATAAGGGATTGAATGGGGCAGATCTTAGCTTCCATCTAAATCGTTTATTGGGTATGGAAGGCATATATGCTTCCCCGATAAATTTTAAAGCTTTTTATGGTATAGGTTTAGGAGTTAATTATTTCTATCCATTTTTAACCTATTATCCATTTTTCGTACTATATAGGTTATCACACAGTGTTTTCCTAGGTTATTACATCTACCAATATTTGTTAACGATAATTACTTTTCTAATTGCTTACTATTCGGTAAGTAATATTATGGTTATCGAAAATAAGGAAAACAAGAAAGATTTTGCAGGTTTATTATTTGCTACCTTATATACTTTTTCCCTATATAGATTAGATAACATTGTAATACGGTTTGCAATGGGTGAGTTTATCGCCTACGCCTTCATTCCACTAGTGTTCTATGGTCTCTTTGTTATTTTAAAAGGAGATTATAAGAAGTGGTATGTTTTGAGTATTGGAATGTCTCTGATAGCCTACTCTCACTTAATTTCATTGCTTCTTACAGGTTTATTAGTTGGTTTAATTTTTATAATAACCTTTGGATTTGTGGATAGTAAGAAAGAGAGACTATTAAGTTTCATAGTGGCGACATTATCTACGATTTCTATTTTTGCATTTCAATTAGTTCTTATGGGAGAACAGTCTTTATCAAATGCGATTGTTAAGCCAGTGGGAATAAGTTTAAATACAACGACACATTCGCTTAAAGATCTATTGTTGAACCCTAATTTTGATAATAACTATACACTTCCAGGATTTCTGATTATTGTTTGTTTATTGGTCTCACTTATAGGAGTGTTTAGACTACAAAAATATGATGTCCTTATTTTTGTTTTGACATTTTTACTTATAATTCTTGAAAGTCCATTAATACATTGGCCTGAAAATAGTGAACATGTAGTGTCCTCAATACAGTTTATTTGGCGCCTAAATAATTTTATTACACTATTCACTGCTTATTTGGCAAGTAAAGTCTTTGTTAGTTTTATATTAAGAAAAGAGTACTTAATTGCAGTTTTGATTGGTGTGATCAGTTTGACGACATTTTTCACTGTGTCACAAGCAAGAAAAACGGTAGAGGGACCACAAACAACTTTTAACAATATGCCTAAAGAAGAACTTCTTCCTTTGGTTACCAATGGAGATTACCATGCTACAGACTATATGTTGAAAACTGATGGTAGTATTCCTGATTATGATGCCTTTCAAAGAAAACTACGACATGAGGTCATAAATCTTCAGAATAATCAGGTGGTTAAAGCAAAGATGTCTGTTTCTTCCTTGAAAACCAATTTTGAAATTATTAGTGATAAAAATATAACTGTTAGTTTACCTGTTTATGCATATAAAGGTGTAGCAGTCGATATAGATGGACATAGAACAGACGCTTCTAAATCACCCGATGCTGGAGTTAAAATAGTGGTACCAGAAGGAAAACATGAGATAGAGGTTTCATACCACTATACAATTTGGGCAAAGATTTTTTTCGCCATTTCATTAGTATCTGGTATCCTTGTAGCATTTTATGGTTATATAGTTCATAAAAAGCAATAATATATTAGGAATTTCTACTAAAAAAGTGTAATAATTCAATTTTTTCGAAAAGGTCGTTATGACCTTTTTTGTGTATTAGTGAATCGTTATGTGGGATTTTCACTTTTTAAAAAATCTATAGTATAATAAAGGGAAAAATCATTTTTGTAGGAGAAATAATGAGTTCGGAAAAAGGCACTTTAGTGAAGAATGTAGATGACCAACAGTTCATTTCAGAGAAATTAGATGATAAAATTTCCATAAAGAAGAATTATATCTGGAATATGTTGGGAACTATTTCCTCTTCTTTAATTTCAGTTATTCTCTTACTCTTGGCTTCTAGACTTCTTGATTCTCGAAATTCAGATATTTTTAGCATTGCATACGCACTAGGTCAGCAGTTCTTTATTCTAGGATATTTCCAGATACGTAATATGCAGTCTACAGATGTTCAAGAAAGGTACTCATTTGTTTCCTATCATAATACACGTATAGTAACAGTTATTATGATGTTATTAACCTCTCTTGGATATATTTTTGCACAAGGGTATAGCTTTTATAAAGCAGTAATTATATTACTCCTAGTATTATACAGAGCAATCGATGCCTATTCAGATGTTTTTCAGGGATATTTTCAGCAACGAAACAGATCAGATTTAGCTGGAAAAGTTCAGTTCTATCGAAGTTGGGTTTCTATATTAAGCTTTGGATTAAGCTTGGTCCTAACAAAATCACTAATGATTTCAAGTGCTATTATTTGTTTGATAAATATAGTTCTTATAGCTATCCTTGATTATAGAATCTCTACTAGAAACTTTGAAATTAATTTTTGTCCATCAATTTTAAAAGATAACAGTAATATTATCTCTATTTTAAAAGAAGCATTTCCTTTGTTTCTAAATGGTTTTTTGATTACTTATGTCTATAATGAAGCTAAGATTGATATTGATTCTCTCTTGGCTCAGGGGCTATTTTCAAATGGTATTCAACGAGACTTTAATGTGTTGTTTATGCCCGTCTTTGTTTTGTCACTCTTATTTTTCGTTTTAAGACCTTTAACGACCCAGCTCTCGATTTATTGGTACGAACAGAAATATAGTCTGTTTTATAAACAGGTTTATCTCTTATTTGCAACTATGACTGTATTAGGTACGATTATTATCGGTCTAGGTTATCTAATAGGTACAGAGATTCTAGGGCTTGTCTATGGAACGTCATTGATAGAATATAAAGTACCTTTTGTGATTCTCCTTGGGGGAGGAATACTCAATGTCTTAGCACTTGTTATTGATATAGTTATGACAATTTATAGAAAACAAACTTATCTTGTGATTGCCTATATTACTACCTTTATTGTAGCTAAATTTATCACGATGCCGTTTGTAAAGGGAGAGGGGATTATGGGTGCATCATTGTCATTCTTAATTTCAATGATTATCTTTTTTAGTACTAGTTTGTTAATTTATATTTGTGTAAATAATAACGATAAAAGAAAGAGAAGTTAATGAATATTTTATTTACGTTAAATAACGCTTTTGTTCCTCAGGTGGCAACTTGTATGTGTTCAATCTTTGAGAATAATAAATCAATGGATGAGATTGATGTCTACTTACTAAATACTGATATTTCTGAGGCTAATAAAGCTAAACTACAAGAATTAACTAAACTTTATGGTCGTTCAGTTCATTTTATTACTCTACCTAATCTGAAGAGTTTGATAGATTTTGATTTTGATACAAATGGTTGGTCACCAATTGTGTTGGCACGCCTTTTAGTTGACAAGCTTTTACCAGAAGATATCGATAGAATTTTGTATTTAGATGGCGATACTTTGGTATTGGAGAGTCTGGAATCTCTTTGGAAATTAGACATGGGTAACTGTTCAATCGGAATGGGACCTGAATCTACAGTTGATGCAGGACGAAGAGAATTTCTAGGCTTGGGAAAACAAATGTATTGTAACGCTGGGGTCCTACTTATTAATTTGGAGAAATGGAGGGAGCGTAAACTTGGAGAGAAAGTTCTAGAATATTATAAAAAACATGATGGTAATCTTTTTGCTAACGATCAAGATGCAATTAATGGATCTCTAAAGGATGAGATTTATGTTTTTTCTCCAAAATATAATTTCTTCAATATTTACTTCTTTTACCCTTATAAGGTGTTAAAAAAACTTTCTTTACCTGCTGAGTTTATTAGTAGACAAGAGTTGCAAGAATCTATTAAAGGTCCAGTTATTGTTCATTATTTGGGAGAAGAGCGTCCATGGAGAAAAGGAAACACGCATAAACTCAGAAAAGACTACCTATATTATCTTGAAAAGACTCCATGGTCTGAAACTCCGATGGAAACTGGTTGGGAATTATATTTTATTTGTTTTAGGATTTTCAATATAGTTATGAAACCTTTCCCAATGTTACGTTATAAGATAATTAATTCACTCATACCAGCATTCATGAAATATCGAAAAAAACAACTTCAAAAGAATAAAAAATAGTTGTATTGAATAAAGAAAGAAAGTAATACATGAGAGTTTTAATGATAATTCCTGCCTATAATGAGGAGGAAAGCATTTTTGACACGGTAACGAGTATCTTGAGTTACCGCAAGAAAGTTGATTTTGATTTGGACTATGTTGTTATTAATGACGGATCAACAGATAAGACAAAACAGATTCTGGAAGAGAATCATTTTAATGCTGTTAACCTTGTGATGAATCTTGGGATTGGTGGTGCGGTTCAAACAGGCTACAAATATGCACTAGAGCATGACTATGATGTAGCAGTTCAATTTGATGGCGATGGCCAGCATGATATTGAATCCTTGTCAGATTTACTAGAGCCAATTCGAAAAAATGAAGCAGACCTAGTTATTGGTTCTCGTTTTGTTGGTGATGTTAAGTCGGAATTCCAAACGACTTTTATGAGACGTTTTGGAATTAGTGTTATTTCCAATCTTATCAAATGGACAACTGGACAAAGAGTTTTAGATACAACTTCGGGTTACCGTTTGGCTGATAAAGCTGTTATTAAACAGTTCGCTAAGCGTTATCCAATCAAGTATCCAGAACCAGAGACTATTGTTCATATTTTGAAACGTAAATATCGAGTTGTTGAACGACCAGCAAATATGTTTGAACGTACTGGTGGCGTTTCTTCCATTACGCCCATTAAATCGATTCGATATATGCTTGAAGTATGTTCGTCGATTGTTATTGCAGCCTTTATGAAGGAGAGTGAATAATGTCAGTTTTATCTATTGTGATGTTGGTAGCTTCCATCTTTTTCCTTTATCTAGTCATTAGAAATATTAATAAGAATAATATCTTATTTGAACAGGCTTTCATGTGGATTGTCATCAGTCTGGTATTGATTGTTATTTCTATTTTTGATGTTATTCCTGGTTATTTTGCTAGGTTACTTGGATTTGAATTGACATCGAATTTTTTACTTTCGCTAGCTATTTTTTTCTTGTTAGTGATCGCTTTTTTACAAACCATGACTTTATCAAAACAAAAAGAACAGATAAAGCATTTGGTTCAGGAATTATCTATTCTCAAAAGTCATGTAGAAGAGAAAGAGGAAAAGAATGAAAGATAATCATACTTGGGTGATTTGCGCTTATGGAGAAAGTGATTATCTAGAGACTTGTATTCAATCTTTGAAAAATCAAACTCTCCAATCAAAAATTATCTGTTATAGTTCAACACCACTTGATTCGATTAAGGACCTTTGTCAGCGTTATGCTATCCCATTTTATACGAAACAAGGTGGAGGAATTGGCAAGGATTGGAATAACGCCATCTCTTTTGTAGAAACGAAATATGCTACCATCGCCCATCAGGATGACTATTATGAGCCAAGTTATGCAGAAAAAGTATTGTCCAAGATGGATAAGTGTAGTGATGTTCTAATCGGATATTCTGATTATTTTGAAGAAAAAAATGGTCTAAAGATTCCTGCCAACACCAATCTAAAGATTAAAACCTTAATGCTAAAAACAATGAATCTTTTTCCTAGCAGTCATTTTTGGCGTAATCGTGTAATGGCTTTTGGGAATCCAATTTGTTGTCCAGCTGTCACCTATAACCTTGAAAAATTGAAGAATTTTTATTTTGATGAAGGAATGAAAGTTAGCCTTGATTGGTATGCCTGGTACAAGATTAGTGAATATAAGGGACGTTTTGTTTATGTGTCAGATAAGCTAATGTGTCACCGAATTCATGAGGAATCTGAGACTTCTAAGACAATTGCTGATAATACTCGTAGTCAAGAAGATTTGTATATGTATCAACTCTTTTGGCCAAAATGGATAGCAAATCTCTTAATGAAACAGTATGTAAAAAGTCAGAAGACGAATGGATAGTGTACAAAAAAATTATAAAGCAGAATCATTTCTGCTTTTTTTTGTTGCTCAATAGCAAGAGGACTTTTTCTTTTTTGTATAAACTATAGTATAATTAAGGTGGTATGCACTTTCAAAGATTACTACTTTAGTCAATCTTTGAAGCTTACTAATATTAGTAATTTTCAGGTACTAATTGATATTTTGTTAAACAAAATGGATGGAAAAATGAATAATTTAATCTCAGTGGTTGTGACTTGTTACAATCATGAAAAGTATATTGAGCAGTGTCTGCGAAGTGTTTTTAATCAGACCTATACTAATATCGAATTAATCGTTTTGGATGATGGTTCGACGGATAGTTCAACTCAAATTATCCAAGAGGTTTTGAAGGATTCACCTTTTGAGACAAGATTTGAAACTCATGAAAACCTTGGGGTAGTAAAGAATCGAAATTTAGGATTAGAGCTTATAAGAGGTGACTATTTGCTATTTGTAGATAGTGATAACTACCTCGATGCGGATTATGTGGAACAGTTGTACAGTAAGTTGACGGAAACAAATGCTGATATTGCGTACTGTGATCTTTTTAATCCAGAAAAAGAAGAGTTCTACCTTAAAAGCCGTGAATTTGACCTAACTGCCTTTCTAAATGCTAGTTTTATTGATAACTGTTCTTTAATTCGTAGAAGTATTATTGGAAATGCTCGTTATGATGAGATGTTAAATCGTAAAAAGCTTGAAGATTATGACTTTTTATTGAACTTAATCATTAATAACGGTGCTAAAGCGGTATATCAACCAAGCACTAAGCTTAATTATCGTGTCTTTGAAACAGGATCAATTTCTGGACGTGACTCCGTTCGCTACCATTATGAAATCTATCTTGACATTCTTGAGAAGTACCTTGATAAGCTTCCTCATGAAATTTACAAGGCAGTTTGTGAGAACCTCATGGTTTTGGAAGAGCGGTTGGATAGCTTGCTTAAACATCACGATGATGTGACAGACTATGTTAATCGCTTGAAAAAAGAACGTGATCAACTTGAACGAAGCTTGAAAAAAGAACGTGATCAACTTGAACGAAGGAAGTATACACAAAAGCAACTGAAAGATGCCCATAAAGAAATGGAGCTTATCCGAAGTTCGCTGTCATATCGTTTAGGGAACGCCCTTATCACTCCTATAAAGACAGCTGTAATAATTGCGAAGAATCCAAAGGCTATTAAAAATTATTTGAGAGCTTTAAAAGTCAAAATGATACAGTTACGTCGTCGAATGACACCTCTTAAGGTTCGCCAGTTACGACGTCTCAGAAATAGTCAACGCTCTGCCTTGTCCCATAATGGTAAGAAAGCGTTGGTTTATGTTATTTTTGAGTCTGAAGCTCGTCTTCAAGAATACAAATTACGTTTCTTGCAAGCCTTGGCTCCATTGGTAGATGATGTTATTGTCGTTGTCAATGGACAGCTTCATGATGATGATATTAATACCCTTGAGGCCTACGGTAAGGTTTTGACTCGTGATAACAAGGGATATGATACTGCGGCCTTTAGAGAAGGGATTTTTGCCTTTGGTAAAGACAAGCTTAAAGATTACGACCAGCTCCTCTTGGTGAATGATACTAATATTGGTCCGATGAGAGATTTGTCTCAAATATTCCAGGAAATGGCTGACAAGCAGCTAGATTTCTGGGGAATCTCCTTTGGAGAAGAGCAAGAGGATGTTACTAGAGAGAATCCTTATGGCTACATTCCTAAGCATCTTCAATCTTATTTCCTAGTTATTGAAAAGCTCATGCTAAATGATGATGCCTTTTATGAGTACTGGGCGCATTTGACGGATACAGATTCTCGTGATAAGGCTATTGGTCGACATGAGACACGTTTTACCAAGCATTTTGCAGATTTGGGATATCGTTTCGATGCTGTTGTGCAAGAATACGAAGACTCTGCCATGTATATCCACCCGCTTAAGATGCTCAAAGCAGGTAGTCCTTTGGTGAAATACACGGCTCTGAAAAATTATGATGAAGACCAGTTCTTGTGGCAAGGTCTGGACCGTGATTCGGAAGTCCCTGACTTGTTAAAGTTTGTCGCAGAAGAAACAGACTACCCAGTGTCAATCTTGGAAGATATTGTGAATAAATTTAAGGCGGTTCCACGTGATCAATATATTTTATTGATTGATGGGGTTGAAAATATTATTCCGCAATGTACCCGTTATCGTGTCTTGAACAAGGCAGAACAATTACGTAAGCATGGTTTCGCAGTCAAAGTTGTTAACCTATCTGATTTCCAACTGTCGATGGCTCAAAATGCTAGTCATATCATCATCTACCGTTCACCAATCTCACCTGAACTTTTGCGTCTCTGTCATTTGGCTAAGGAATTTGGAAAACCTGTCTTCTTTGATATAGATGATTTGGTTTTTGATACGGTTTATACAGACCAATTGAGTTATACGCAAGGGCTTAATTCGGTTGAAAAAGGAAACTATGATGCAGGCGTTCGAAATTATGGTTATATGCTAGAAAACTGTGATGGTGCCATTACTTCGACTAACCAGTTGCAGGAGGAACTGTTTAAGTATCAAAGTAAGGTTTTACTTAATCGAAACTTGGCTTCTGATGACTTAATCGCTATTAGTAGTCAATACATCAAAGGTTACTCTCAAACATCCGATATTGTTAAGATTGGTTATTTCTCTGGTTCCATTAGTCATAATGAGAATTTTGAATTGATTAAACCAGCTATTAAAGAATTGCTTACAAAATATAGCAATGTCCAATTACATATTGTCGGAATTCTTGATATTCCAGAAGATATGAAGCCCTTTGAAAATCAAATTGTAACTCACGATTATGTGGACTGGGATAAACTGCCTGCCTTAATTAGCGAGGTTGACATTAACCTAGCACCGCTTGTGGATTCTATCTTTAATCGTGCGAAGTCAGAGATTAAGTGGATTGAAGCTGCCTTGGTGAAAGTACCAACAGTAGCAAGTAAGATAGGAGCTTTCTCAGATGCAGTTGTTGATGGTGAAACAGGATTGTTAGCTACTGACAAACAGTGGTTCGACAAGCTTGAAGCCTTGGTTTTATCTCCAGAATTAAGACAGAAAATTGCAGATGCTGCTTATCGGGCTGTTCTTGAAAACTGTACCTTAAGCAAGAAAGATGATATGGTGACTTATTTTGAACAGAATTAAACAAATAAAAGTTGAAAATTTATTTTTCATCTTAGCGACGATTTTTATTTTCTCATTTATGTTTGTATTTCCAATTAATCGTGTGCCAGATGAAACAAACCACGCGCGTATGACCTGGGAGACCTTCCATAAACCAACCGATACATCATTTAAGTGGATGGATGAGATTCCAAGTAATGATAAGGTTAAGTTAGCGGAATATAAACAAATTTTTGCTCAAAAGATTGATATGAGTAAGGAACCCTTTCAATTTGGTGTGAGCTTAAAAACAATCTCCTTTATTCCACAGTTGATAGGGATGACGATTGGAAGTTGGATTAGTCCCACAGTTGGGATGATCATCTATATGGGGCGTATCTTTAATGCACTGGCTTATATATTAGGAATTTACTTTTTAATACGTTATTTCAAGTATGGAAAGACTGCTTTAATGTTTATTTCACTTTTACCAATTATGGTTCAGCAAGCTTCATCACTTTCTTATGATGTGATGAACTACTTGGAAGTGATGTTGGCTCTTGGTTTTATCACTAATCTTGCCTATTCTAAACGGTTTACCAATCGTAATTTTATACAGGTGGTAGGTCTAGCGATTTTGCTTCTAGCAACCAAGCCAAATAATATTTTATTGTTGGGTTTGATTCCGTTTGTGCCTTTTGAGTTTGAAGGTGCCTTAGCCTTTCTAAATCGTCCAGTGCAATCCGTTAAGACCTTTATTTCAAAATATAAAGCAGTTTTCTACCTTCTCTTTGTAGTCGGCCTTGTAGTGGTTCTTCAGTTCTTAATGAAGAATCAGGGCGGTCTTCGTCATTATGGCGAGGTTTTGCGTAATACACTCTTTAATCCTGAGTTGAATGACAATTTGAATGGTATCTTGTCGCTTGGTATGTTCGGTTATCTTGGTAACCTGACTTTGCAAATGCCACTTTGGTTAATCTTTATTGATATCGTAGTTCTTACTATTTTATTCCTATCAAGTAAGAAGGATTTCTTTACAAAAGATTTTGCTAATGCCTCTTGTATTCTCTTCATACTAGAGGTTCTAGCTGCTGTTACAGTAATGTATATTGCGTGGACACCAATTGTTCTTGGACAGGGAGCTAATATATCAGTTGGTGCTCAAGGACGTTATTTTACGCCATTTATCATTCTCTTGTTACCGTTAATTGCTAATACAGCTAAAGTTGATTTAGCTCGACAGAAAAGATTGAAGATAGCAACTCTGACTTTAATTGCTAATTTCTTAGTGGCTATTTATTTGATTCTTTTCCATTATTGGGGGGTATTTGCATAATTTATGACTAAGACAATTTTATTTATATCTCCGACGGGGACTCTGGATAATGGTGCCGAAATTTCTATAGTCAATCTTATGAAATTTCTTGTAAAAAAAGGTTATCGTGTATTAAATGTTTTTCCTGATTACAAGGTGCCGTCTCAAGAGGAATATCAAGTAGAACTTCAGAAAGCAGGGATTGAAACCCACGGTCTTTCAGCTGTCAAATGGTGGTGGGAAGAAGCACCGGGTGGTTCGCCAGGCAATCATTATAAGCGTATTCAAGGCTACAAGAAAAATATTAGAGACTTGAAGAGGATTATTATATCTGAAGATGTAAACCTAGTGATATCAAATACTGTGAATGTTTTCCAAGGTGCACTTGCTGCAACTTTTGAGAATGTCAGACATTTTTGGTTGATTCATGAATTTCCTGAGGGAGAATTTGGTTACTATAAAGAAAAACTTGACTTTATAGACAAGTTTTCTGATGAGATTTTTGCTGTAACAGGAGCGTTGACCGAGGATTTACAAAAGCATTTCCCAAATAGGAAGATTTATTCTTTTGCACCCTATACTCAAATTGAAACCAAAGAAGGGGTGTCACTTGGATCCAACGACCACCATCGTATCGTTTCAGTTGGTCGCTTGACTCAGAGAAAGAATCAGCTTGAGTTGATTAAAGCTTTTCAAATGCTTAATCTAGCAGGCACTGAACTTGTATTTTTAGGTGCATGGGATGAGGATTATAAACAACTCTGTGATGATTATATTGCAGAGCATAATTTGAAAAATGTTTCATTTATGGGATATTTAGATGATCCTTGGTCAGAGATTACTGATAAGGATTTAGCTGTTTTCCCGTCGAGTATGGAGACGTTTGGTCTTGTTTATGTTGAATCTGTTTTAAATGGTATTCCAACGATTTTATCAGATAATGCGGGACATAAATCAGCCTTCGAGTATATGAATGAGCAAGGGCATATCTACCCTTCGGGGGACTTGGATACCTTAACTAGCATGATTTCAGAGGTCCTTGGTAGATTTGACCAAGAGAAACTTGAAGCAGTAAAAGCTGTTCCAAGTTTAAAAGAGAGATATTCTCTTGAGAGTGTCTATGCTAATATTACTGAAAAGATTGAGGACGATGAATTGCGTCATAAAAAAGTAAATCAGAAAGAGATCGATTTTTTAAACAACCGAAAAGCACTAACGAAAAGTGTGAAATCTGCTGTAAGAAAATTATTTCAGCTTAAAAAAATGAGTTAGAGGTTTGAATGTTTCAATGATTGAATTTATGTCTAAGAAAAAATCTTTAGTCATTTATACTATGTTTTTAATAGTATTGATCTATGGATTAAAAATTGCAAATACATCTTATGGAATGGATACCAATTGGTTTATTCAAAATCCATCAGGCTATATGAATTATTGGATAAGTATTGGACGTTTTGGCGAGGTGATTCTAAAAAAAATATTTTTGAAAGAGTTCACCAATATATATATGATAAATACCTTAACTTGTATACTTTTAGGGATAACTTCATTATATTTAACTTATCTTTTTAGTGATTATATAGAAATTAGAGAAAATAAGAAAGATACTGTCAATAATTATGTGTAAACACTCAAGTAGAGTTGAAGAATGTTAATCAAATA